>FWWM01000662.1_pt1 | contig 86589 bp, 72 predicted proteins | sample 2228351 | NCBI WGS metagenome assembly FWWM01 (sample SAMEA103939774, study PRJEB20133) | metagenome | reverse complement strand
ATACCCGGCGGCCATGGCCTGCCAGAACTCGTTGGCCTCCGTCTTGATCACCGCGCCGAAGCGCAACGGCTCCTCCTGGGCGGCGGGCATCCCCCACGCCGGGAGGCCCAACAACATGACCAGGATCAGCAACAGATAGGTCATTCTTTGGAAGTTTCGGGCGTGTAACATGGTTGGCTTCTCCTCACAGACTATTCGTTCAGGTCGGGCAAATAGCATATTCAGTGACCCCCGTTATTCCCTCCTTTCGTTCCAACCCACTTTTCTCCGGATGAGGCAGCGCCTCAAGCCTCAAGCTGTTTTCACCCCTGGCGCATCTGGCCCTTGCGCCACTGGTCCAGCATCACGGCCAGGATGATGACCGAGCCGATCACCAATTGCTGCCAGAAGCCGGGCACGTTGAAGATGTTCATTCCGTTGCGCACCAGGCTGATGATCAGGGCGCCGACGATGGTCCCCAGGATGGTGCCCTCGCCGCCGGTCAGGCTGGTGCCGCCCATAACGGTTGCCGCGATGGCGTCCAGCTCGAAGAGCGTGCCTGCGATGGGGTCGGCGGAGCTGAGGCGCGCCGTCAGCAGGGCCGCCGCGATCCCGGTCAGCAGGCCGCCCAGGCTGTAGATGCCCAGTTTGTAGCGTTCGATGGGGATGCCGGCCAGTTTGGTGGTTTCCTCGTTGCCGCCGATGGCGATGGTGTATTTGCCAAAGCGGGTCTGGGTGAGGATGAACCAGCCGATCACGGCCACGATGGCGGCCACGATGACCTGAATCGGCACAATGCCCAGCGTGCCGGCGAAGATCGCCACGAACGACTGGTCGAAACCATAAACCGGACGGCCATTGCTGACGATGAGGGCCAGGCCCCGGAAGATGCCCATCGTGCCCAGCGTGGCGATGAAGGGCTGGAGCCTGACACGGGTGATCAACAGGCCGTTGAAGAGTCCGCAGAGCGCGCCCACCGCCACGGCAACCAGAAAGCCGACCAGCGGGCCGAGCGAAGTATCCCGCATGACCAGGGCGGCCACCACCCCAGCGAAGGCCACCATTGAGCCGACCGAGAGGTCGATGCCGCCGCTGGTGATGATGAAGGTCATGCCGACGGCGATGATGCTGTTGATGGCGGCCTGTAGGGCGACCTGGAGCAGGTTGCGCGGTGTGAGGAAATACTGCTCCCCCCGGATGAGCGGAGAGAGCACGGACAACGCGCCGACCATCAGCAGCAGGACCAGCACGATCCCGTAGCGGGCGGCGAACTGGGTCAGGCCGGGCCGCCAGGCAGGCGTGGCCGCTGTGGTGCGCTTGGATTGCCGGGCGCTGAGGTCCATGGTGTGCTCCTGGGGCTAGGGGGGTGGCGCGGTCGAGTCGCGGATGATCAATTTGGTTTCCAGCACCACGGTCTCGATGGGCATATCGGGGTTGGCGATGTGGTTGAGCAGAAGCTGGGCGGCAGTCTGGCCCATGCTGTAGATGGGCTGGGCCACGGTGGTGAGGGCCGGGATGACATAGGAGGCCAGCGGGATGTCGTCAAAGCCGACCAGCGAGAGGTCCTGGCCCGGCGTCAGGCCGAATTCGGCGGCGGCGTGCAGCGCGCCGACGGCGATCACATCGGTCAGCGCGAAGATCGCCGTAGGGCGCGGGGTCTGGAGCAGCAGTTCCCTGGCGGCGGTGTAGCCCATCTCAAACTGCTGGAGGATGTCGTCCCCCTGGATGATCGGCTCGGTTTCCACCCCAAAGTCGGCGACGGCTTTGCGGATGCCCCGGATGCGGTGCATGATCGGATCGCTGTGGGCGGGGCCGCCGATCACGCCGATGCAGCGGTGCCCTAGTTCGAGCAGGTGGCGAGCGCCGTCGTACCCGCCCTGGAAGTTGTTGCTGAGCACGCGGTTGATCTCCAGATCGGGCAGGTCGCGGTCCACCAGGACAACCGGGATGCGGCGCTCCACAAGCTGCTGGACGTTCTCCGTGCTGTGGCCGGTGGGAACCAGGATGACGCCGTCCACGCGCTGGCGCAGCAGCATATTGATGTAGGCATCTTCTTTGTCCCGGCTTTCCTCCGCGCTGCAAATGAAGGTGTAGTAGTCGTTGGCGGCCAGGGTCTTTTCGATGGCAAAGCTCAGCGCACCGAAGAACGGGTGGTCAAGCTGGGGGACCAGCACGCCGACGGTGTGTGTCTCCTGGCGGCGCAGGCTGCGCGCCAGGGCGCTGGGCTGGTAGTTCAGCTCCTGCATCGCCCGCAGCACGCGCTCTTGCAAGGCCGGGCTGACCACGCCCGTCTTGTTGATCACCCGTGAGACGGTGGCGACCGAAACCCCCGCATGCTCTGCAACTTCTCTGATCGTGGTCATGCTATTGCCTGCCCGTTCTGAACCGGCGTTGCCTGCGCGCAGGAAGGCTGCAACGGGACGCTTGTGGGCTATTCTTTGGCTCCGGTGATGTAGGCGACGATCTCCTGGGGCGATGTCTCGGCCTTGCGCAGCGTAGCCACATGCCTGCCCTGGCGGAGGACGACGATCTTATCCGCGATGCGGTAGACATCCTGCATGTTGTGGCTGATGACCATGAAGGTCAGGCCCTTCTCGTCCCGCAGCCGCTCGATCATGCGCAGGACCTGCTCGGTCTCGTCGACGCCCAGGGCGGCTGTAGGCTCGTCCAGGATGAACAGCTCGCGTCCCCAGGTGAGGGCGCGGCCAATGGCCACGGCCTGGCGCTGGCCGCCGCTCATCTGCCGCACAGCCAGCGTGGGCGCTGGAATCTTGATGTGCAGTTGAGAGAGGGCCAGGGCGGTCTCCTGGCGCATGCGGGGGCGGTCCAGGAGTCCTACCAGCCTGCCCAACGGGCCGCCGCGAGTCACCTCGCGACCCAGGTAGACGTTGTCTGCCACGTCCAACTGCTCGATGAGGGCCAGGTCCTGGTAGACGGTCTCGATCCCGGCAGCCAGGGCCGCTGCCGGGTTGTCGAACTGGCAGGGCTGGCCGTTGAGCAGGAACCTGCCGCTGGTGGGTGGGTAGACGCCTGAAAGGATTTTGGCCAGGGTGGACTTCCCCGCTCCGTTATCCCCGACCAGGGCCAGGACCTCCCCTCGTTCCATGGTGAAGCTGACCCCCTTCAGTGCCTCGACCGCGCCGAAGGTCTTAACGATGTCCTCGATGGCAAGCAGGGGGGCTTTGCCGTTGGATGGTTGTGCTGTGGACATGTCTACCTTCCCTGGCCTGCGGCAACCTCTGTGACGAGAAAAACGCCAAAGCTCATTGCCCATTTGTAAACGTTTACAAAAGATTCTACCATATCTTTTAACATGAGTCAAAGGTTTGACAGAATTCGTGCTGCTCTCTGGCTAATTGTGCTTGACTTAATGGCCCTCTGGCGTACAAAATGGCAGAAGCTGCCGTGGAGGCGATGGATCGCAGGCATGAACGACCTGAGCGGGCAGATCATCAGGGGCTACGAGCTGGCTCAGCTCATCGACAGGGGTGGGTTCGGGGTCGTTTACCGCGCCTACCAGGCAGTTGTGGACCGCGAAGTCGCCATCAAGATCATCCGCCCGCAATACGCCAACCATCCTGAGTTCATCCGCCGGTTTGAGGCTGAGGCCCAACTGATCGCACGGCTGGAGCACCCGCACATCGTCCCCCTTTACGACTACTGGCGGGAGCCGGACAGCGCCTACCTGGTGATGCGCTGGCTGCGCGGGGGTAATCTGGACAGCACCCTGACGCGCGGGCCTGTGGCGTTGAGCACAGTTGCCCGGCTGCTGGAACAGATCGGGTCCGCGCTGGCGGCGGCCCACCGCAAAGGGGTTGTCCACCAGGATGTCAAGCCCTCCAACATCCTGCTGGACGAGGAGGGCAACGCCTATCTCACCGACTTTGGCATTGCCAAGGAGGTGCTCGACGACGGCGAGGAAACGAGAGAGAGCTTTTCCTTCGGCTCGCCCCCCTACATGTCGCCCGAAGCCATCCTGCACGAGCCGATCACGCCGCGCTCGGATATTTACAGCCTGGGGATCGTGCTCTTTGAGCTGTTGACCGGCAAAGTGCCATTCCTGGAGCCGAGCAACACCGCGATCATGCGCCGCCACGTTCACGACCCCGTGCCTGCGCTACAGCTCAGCCGCCCGGATCTGCCACAGGACCTGAATCTGGTCATCTGGCGGGCGACGGCCAAATCGCCGGAGGCCCGCTATCCAGACGCCCTGAGCATGGCGGAGGACTTCCGCCATGCCGCCGGGTTGGCGGGTGGCCCGCCTGGCCGACCCGTGATTCGCGCGGCGGCGGTGCCCGGCAGGCCGGTCCTCAAGCAGCCGGATACCGTGGTGCTGGAGCCGCTGGTTGAGCCGGAGAATCCTTACAAAGGCCTACGCGCCTTCGAGGAGGCCGACGCAGCGGACTTCTTCGGGCGGGAGAAGCTGGTGGCGGCGTTGCTCCAGCGGCTGACAGAGCCGGGTGCAGATGCGCGCTTCCTGGCGCTCGTGGGGCCTAGCGGCAGCGGCAAATCCAGCCTGGTGAATGCCGGGCTGCTCCCGGCGCTCCGCCAGGGCCGCGTGTCCGGTTCCAGGGGGTGGTTCGCGGTCAGGATGTTGCCCGGCGCCCGGCCTTTCGTGGAGCTGCGGGAAGCGCTTCTGCGCGTGGCATCCGACGCGGGGCAGGTGGCGCTGGAGCAGTTGCAGGCGGACGAGCACGGCCTGCGCCGCGTTGTCCGGCAGGCCCTGCCCGGCCACGATGCGGCGCTGTTGCTGTTCATCGATCAGTTCGAGGAACTCTTCACGACTGTGCAGAGTGAGGCGGAGCGCGCCCTTTTCCTCAACAGCCTGCGGGCCGCCGTCACGGACCCGGACAGCCCGCTGCGCGTGGTGATCGCCCTGCGGGCCGACTTCTACGACCGACCGCTGCTCTATCCGGGCTTTGGCGAGCTGATGCGCGCGCAAACGGAGGTGGTGCTGCCGCTCTCGTCCGACGAGCTGGTGCGGGCCATTGTGGAACCGGCGGAGCGCATCGGCATGGTGGTGGAGAAGGACCTGGTGGCGACCATCGTCTCGGATGTCAACGAGCAGCCGGGCGCGCTGCCGTTGCTGCAATATGCCCTGACGGAGCTTTTTGAGTATCGCGAGGCGAATGCCCTCACCTTGAAGGCCTACCAGGCCACCGGGGGCGTCTTGGGCGCGCTGGCGCGCCGCGCAGACGAGCTTTATGACCAACTGGACCCCAGGGGCCAGCAGGCCGCCCGCCAGCTTTTCCTGCGGCTGGTCGCCCTGGGTGAAGGGGCCGAAGATACCCGGCGGCGCGTCCACTGGGCGGAACTGACCTCCCTGGTGGAAGGTGGCCGCGAGGCCATGCAGGTCGTCCTGGACCGGTTCGGGCGCTACCGCCTCCTCACCTTCGACCATGACCCGCAAACGCGCGCGCCGACGGTGGAGGTGGCGCACGAGGCGCTGATCCGGCAATGGGGGCGGCTGCGCGCCTGGCTGGACGAAAGCCGCGAGGACCTGCTGGTCCAGCGGCGGCTGGCGGCGGCCACCTCGGAATGGATTCGAGCGGGCCGTGAGCCGAGCTATCTGGCGACCGGGGCGCGGTTGTTGCAGTTTGAGGCCCTGGCGAAGCGAGGGGCGCTATCCCTGAGTGGCGAGGAGGTGGCCTATCTGGAGGAGAGTGTCCACCTGCGCCAGCGCCTGGCCCGCCGCAACCGGCTGTTCATTGTGGCGCTGGTGATCTTCTCTCTGCTGGCGATGGGCGCTGCCCTGTTCGCCTTTGATCGGCAGGCGCAGGCCCTGGCCGAGCGCGACCGGGCGGACCTGCAAGCCCGCATCTCCCGCTCGCGCGAGCTGGCCGTTACCGCCTTGACCAACATGCAGGCGCTGGACCGCTCCCTGCTGCTGAGCCTGGAGGCGCTTGACGCCGCCGACACCTTCGAGGCCCGTAACAGCCTCTTCACCGCGCTGGGAACCTATCCCCGCCTGCGGGCATACCTGCACGGCAGCGACCGGGTAAGGGCGGTTGCCTACAGCCCGGACGGGCGTCTGCTGGCCGTGGCGGACCAGAGCGGCGCGATAACCCTGTGGGATGCCGCCTCCCGGCGCAGGGTTGGGGCCTCGCTTGTGGGTCACAGCGGCCCGGTGAACGCCCTGGCCTTCAGCCCGGACGGGCAAATCCTGGCCTCGGCGGGCGCGGACGGCGCCGTGCGGCTGTGGACGCTCGCCGACATGGGGGAGATTGGCTCGGAGGAGCTGGCCGGTCATGCCGACGATGTGTGGGGCGTGGCCTTCAGCCCCGACGGGCGGACCCTGGCCTCCGGCGCTGCGGACGACACGATCCGGCTGTGGGATGTGGAAACCCGGCAGCCCATTGGCCAGCCGCTTGCAGGCCACACGAGCTATGTCACCTCCCTGGCCTTCAGCCCCGATGGGCGGCTGCTGGCCTCCGGCAGCGACGATGCCACAGTCCGCCTGTGGGATGGGGCGAGCGGTGAGCCTGTCGGCGAGCCATTGGAGGGGCATGCCAACACCGTGTGGAGCGTGGCCTTCAGCCCCGACGGGCGGACCCTGGCCTCCGGCAGCTTCGATGGCACGATCCGGCTGTGGGACGTGGCGGGCGGGCAGCCCCCCGGTCCGCCCCTGGAGGGCCACGAGGGATGGGTCCGGGGGGTGGCCTTCAGCCCGGACGGGCAGACCCTGGCCTCGGCAAGTGACGACTCCACAGTCCGCCTGTGGGATGTGAGCACGAGGGAGGCCGTGGGGGAGCCGCTGGTGGGGCACGGCGGGCCGGTGTGGGACGTGGCCTTCAGCCCCGACGGGCAAACCCTGGCCTCCGGCGGCAGCGACGGCGACGTGCTGCTGTGGTCGGCGTCTGTGCCGCATCGCCTGGGCCAGCGCCTGCTGGCGGAGCCAGGGCCGGTGAACAGGGTGGCCTTCAGCCCCGATGGTAGTTTGCTTGCCGTTGCCGGGGGCCAGCTATCCGGGTCGTCCGAGGATAACTTCCTCCATCTGTGGGATATGGGGGACGGCACCAGGGTGGCGGCCTGGGAGGCCCCTGGTCGTCAGATGACCGCCGCCGCCTTCAGCCCGGACGGGCGGAAGCTGGTCTCGGCCAGGGCAGATGGGATGCTCCTGCTGTGGAACGTGGCCGCTGCCGGTGAAGCGTGGGAGCCTGCCGGCGTGCTGGCCGGGCCGGGGCCGGCTGTGTACGACGTGGCCTTCAGCCCGGATGGGCGGACCCTGGCCGTGGCGAGCGAGGACGGCAGCGTGACGCTGTGGGACATGACCGTGCCTCAGCAGGTAGGGGAGCCATGGCTGGGCCACAGCGATGCGGTGTTGAGCGTGGCCTTCAGCCCGGATGGGCGGCTGCTGGCCTCCGGGGGCCGGGATACGGCGATCATACTATGGGAGGTCGCCACCGGGCGGACCGTGGGGGAGCCGCTGACGGGCCATCCGGACGCCGTGCACGACCTGGCCTTCAGCCCGGATGGGCGGCTGCTGGCCTCCGCCGGGCGGGGGAGTGGGACCACGGATGTGTTTGTCTGGGATGTGGCAGGCGGTCGTCTGCTCCGGCGACTGGCCGGGCACCAGAACTGGGTGAATGGTGTCAGCTTCAGCCCGGACGGGCGGTATCTGGCCTCCGGGGGCGCTGACGGGGCAGTGATGCTGTGGGATGTCCAGCGCTGGCGGCCTCTGGGGAGGCCCCTGATCGCCTACGGCAGCGAGGTGTGGAGCGTGACCTTCAGCCCGGATGGGCTGGCCCTGGCCTCCGGGGGTCGGGACGGGACGGTTGCCCTGTGGGACATGAGCGTGGAGTCCTGGCAGCAGCGGGCCTGCCGCATTGCCAACCGTAACCTGAGCAGCGAGGAGTGGGAGCGCTACCTCGGCGCGCTGCCTTACCGGGAGACCTGCCCGGCTGGGCCGGGGCTGTAGCCGGGCGCGCGGCGCGCAGGGCTTGCGCAGGCAAGCGCCGTGGTGGTTTTAGTGTATAATAAGGGCGGCGATAATTGTAAAATTGAGGTTTTCTTGCATGAAGCGATTTCGGGTTGGTTTCTTGGTAGTGATATTGGTTCTATTGTTTGCCGCCGGACCGGCGTTGTCGCAGGAAGACCTGCAAACCTGTCCTGAGATTGCCCACCTGGCCCTGGACCTGACCAGCCGCTTGTGCGAGGCGGTGGGCCGTAACCAGGCCTGCTACGGTCACGTGCTGATCGATGCCGCTCCACAGCAGGGGGTTGCTGAGTTCAAGTTTAATGAAGAGGGCGACATCACAGACCTGATTCACCTGCGCAGCCTGCGCCTCAGCCCGATGGACCTGGTCAACGGGCTGTGGGGCATGTCCTTGATGCGCTTGCAGGCCAACCTCCCGGATGTCTCGCCCCGGCAGAATGTGACCTTCCTGGCCTTTGGGGATGTGGAGATTGAGAATGCCGCGCCGCAGGTTGTGGCAATGGAGGTCAGCGCGGCGACAGAGTCCGCCTACGTCACCATACGCCAGGGGCCAACCACGGAATCGGCTGTACTGGGCGCGCTGGCCCCCGGCGAGGCGGTGACGGCCAACGGGCGTCTGGCGGACGGAAGCTGGCTGCGCATCAGAATGCCGGAAACGGGCGATACCGGCTGGGTCTACGCGCCCTTGATGTCCGGGGAAGGCGATCTTTCGGCCCTGGACGTGGTCGATCCGTGGGAGCCGTATTATGCGCCCTTCCAGGCCTTTTATTTTCGCAGCGGTGTGGCGGACTCCCCCTGCGCGGAAGCGCCAGAGAGCGGCCTGCTGGTTCAGACGCCGGAAGGGATCGCGGAGGTGCGGCTGCTGATCAATGAGGTGGCCGTCCGGCTGGGATCGACGGCCTTTTTGCAGGCCCAGCCGGGCAGCGAGATGACCGTCAGCCTGCTGGAAGGCTCCGCTCAGGTGCAGGCCAGTGGCGTCATCCAGGATTTACTGCCGGGGACGCAGGTCAGCGTGCCGCTGGACCAGAATCTGGCTCCGGCAGGCCCGCCCGGCGTGCCTGAGCCGTATGACATGGCCGATCTGCAAGCGCTGCCGCTCGATCAACTGGAGCGGAGCGTCACCATCCCGCCGCCGCTGGGCCAGGAGAGCATCACGGAGGTGCTGAGCGGCGACGGGGGGGACTCGACGGGGCAGGCGGGCGCGCCTACGGCCACCGGAAGCCCTACCGCAACGCCCTCCCACACACCCAGGCCGCTGGCCCCTCAAGGGGGGCAACCGGCAGCGCCAACCGCAACCCAAACGCCGACGCCAACCGACACGCCGACGCCGACGCCAACCGACACGCCGACGCCGACGCCAACCGACACGCCGACGCCGACATCGACCGATACGCCGACACCAACCCCTACTTGGACCCCAAGCAACACACCGACGGAGACGTTTACGCCCACGGCGACGCTGACGCCGGATCCGCCTCCACCTCCGCCATCTGAGTGGCCTCTCCGCCTGACTGCGTTGTGCTCGCCGGACCCCGATCTCTACCGGATGTGGCGCATCAGGAATGCATTGCCCTATGACGTGGTGGTGGTTTGGGTTCTGGTCGGCTCCAGCGCCGGGCAGTCCGGCCTGGTGTTTGTGCCTGCCTTCGGCGAAGTGTTCTTCCGGACGGAGACCGAGCTGGGGCCTAACACGGTGCGCATTCTGCTCGGTGGCGTTCAGCACGATGTCAAGGCCAGCAACCCGGCCCGTTGTGCTGACCTGCCCCCGCCGCCAACGAATACACCGACGGAGGAACCACCGCCTCCACCGACTTCCACCGCCACACCGACAGAGGAGCCACCACCCCCGCCGTCTGCGACGGATACACAGGTCTCTTCGGGCGGAATTCCTACCGAGGAGCCGCCAACGGTGACCGATACGCCGACACGGACCAGGGAAATCACCGATACGCCGCCGCCGGAGGACACGTCCACATCCACCCGGACCCCGACACTTACCACCCAGGAGATATGAGGTTGCCCTGGAGGCCCTTGCGGTGATGGCGAGATCAGGCGGAGGATGGTAACTTCCCAAACCCATATGACCGAGAGTCCTGGGGCCGGGCAATGATTGCAGAGGTCGTCTCTATGACTCAGGAAGATGTGAAGATCTGTCAGGTCTGCCAGCACGAAAACGAAGCCGACGCGGTTGAATGCGCGCAGTGTGGCGCGCCCCTGCGCTCATATAAAACCACGTTGCCGGTTCCTGAGGAGCCGACGGATACGGCTCCTTACCGGCAACAGACCATGCCACCAGAGGTGCCCAGCGATACCGTCGCCCTGTTTATTGTGGGGCAGTCCCAGCCTCTCATGGTCAGGGGCAACAAGGAGATTCTGTTGGGCCGCCACGTTCCCGGCGAGTCGCAGCCTACTGTGGACCTGACGGATTACGGCGCCCATTTGCTCGGCGTCTCCCGCCAGCATGCGCTCATCCGCTTCTCGGAGCAGGGGTACACCATCCAGGACCTGAACAGCACCAATGGGACCTGGCTGAACGAGAATCGTCTGCTGCCGGGCAACCCCCATGTGCTGCAGAATGGCGATCTGGTGCGGCTGGGGCAGCTCATCATGGTGGTCTACTTCTCGGCGGCTTATCCGGGCGATGAGGCGGCCTTCGTGGTGGAGGAGTCGCCTGCGTCGGGAGCCACTGAGGGTGCCGCCCCCCCCACACGAACGATATTCCTCCGGGATGAGTCGGCGGACGCCTTTTCCCGCCAGAAGCCCGGCATTCAGTACTTGATGGCCAGTGTCAGCCCTTACTTGCAGGCCATCACCGAGACCCAGTATCTCCTGGATGAGGTCAGCGGGCGGGAACCGGCTGAGGTCGGCATTGATTCCATCAGCGTGGAGAATTCCTTCATCCGGGTCACGCTGCAAGGGGGGGCGGAGGCCGTTCAGTTGGTGCTGGACAAGCTCATCCCACGGCGGCAGGACTACTTCCAGGGCGCTGTCCGGCAGGAGGAATGGGATCAGGAGGAGCTGGCAGCCGTCCGGTCCCCCGGGACCCGTATCCTGGGCGGCGAGGAGACCGGGCCGCCTGCGGAGGAGTCGCAGCCCGATTCGGCGGACCGCGTGGACGACAAGGGGCCTCCGCCGGCGACAGAGCAGGTCCAGATCGATGTCGCAAGGGAGATGCTGGGCCAGGTGGCCCCTGAGCTGCCGGAGGACGAGAAGGAAGCCTATGTGGGGCGGTTGCTGCCCCATCTCCAGACCTTGATCGCCAGCCCGATTGTGCTGATCGGCATGAGGTGAAGGCTGGCGGATTGCCTCCCCGGTCATGAGGCGGCGTTTTCACAGCCGTGTTGCCCGGAAGCACCTCTCGCAGTATTTTTGCCCCATCTGTCTGGTCTGAGCTGGATAAATGCCATGTGTGGCCGCCTTTTCCGGTGGGTCTGCTGTGGTCTGCTCTCGTCGCCGTTGGTTGGCAGACCTGTATACGGTGCGGCGCTCCTCAGGATAATTTAGGAAAAATAAATAGACGCGAACTGTTCGAGGTGTCATTTACTTAAGATTTTTGAAAACCCGTGTGGATTTTGTGCTAGACTGAAGTTGAACGTTCACGTGAACGTTCATGTTAACCCTGGAGGCGGTTTTGCATACCAAAGCGCCGACCATGAAAGACGTTGCCGAGCTGGCCGGGGTCTCCGTCCAGACCGTCTCCTGCGTGGTGAACGGCACCGGCACCATTTCCCAGGAAACCCAGGCGCGAGTCTTGAAGGCCATCAAGCAGCTCCGCTACCGCCGCGATCCCATTGCCCGCAGCATGCGCACGCGCCAGACACGCCTGGTCGGCCTCCTGGTGCTGGACATCACCAATCCGGTGCTTTCCGTGATCGCCAGCGCCGTGGAGGCCGCTGCCCATGCTGAGGATTACAAGGTCATCCTGTACAACGTGAGCATGAACGCCCGGCGCGAGCGGGAGTGCCTGGAGACCTCCGCCGAGGGCCTGGTCGACGGCCTGATCATCGTGAACACCGTGGACCCGGCCAACACGCTCACCTTCTTGCAGGAAGAGGCCATCTCTGCCGTCCTGATCGACTGCCAGACTGCGCCGGATATCCCCTGTGTGGCCGTGGACAACTTCCAGGCGGCGTATATGGCGGCCAGCCATGCCATCGAGCGGGGGCACCGCCGCATCGCCCATATCACAGGCTCCTCCACCCTGCTGATGGCCCATCAGCGGGAGCAGGGCTATCTACAGGCCCTCGATGACCACGACCTGGCCTACCGGCGGGTGCTCGTCTCCCCCGATTCGCGGTGGGATTACCAGGCCGGTTACAGCACGACGCAGCAATTGCTGCGCGGCAGCGATCTACCGACGGCCATCTTCGCCGCCAGCGACCAGATGGCCATTGGGGCCTGCCGGGCCATCAGCGAGGCGGGCCTTAAAGTGCCGGACGACATCTCCATTATCGGCTTCGATGACATCGAAGCCGCCGCTTTTGCCGCCCCGCCCCTCACGACGATCCGCCAGCCTTTCGAGGAGATCGCCAGGACCGCCTTTAACCTGCTGATGCAGGTCCTGGGTGGGGAGCGCCTGGCGACAACCCAGATTGTGCTGCCTCCGGAGCTGATCGTTCGCCAGTCTGTCAAGGAGCTAACTTGAGCGTCGAACTCGGCCTTGAGGTGCTGCTGGCGCGCCAGCTCGATCTGGTGGCCGGGCGGCGGGCGGGCCTGGTTGCCAGCGCGAGCAGCGTGGATGGGGGCCTGGTGAGCACGGTGGAGCGGCTGCACCACCACCCGGACGTGAACCTGGTGGCCCTCTTCGGGCCGGAGCACGGCTTGCGCGGGGAAGCCCAGGCGGGGGAGCACGTGGATACCTACAGGGACCCGCTCACCGGCCTGCCCGTCTACAGCCTCTACGGGGAGACCAGGAAGCCCACCCCGGAGATGCTCAGCGGCCTGGACGTGCTGATCGTTGACCTGCAGGATGGCGGGGTGCGTTTCTACACCTATCTCTCCACCCTGGCCTGTGTGATGCAGGCCGCCGCCGAACAGGGCATCCCGGTCATCGTGCTGGACCGCCCGACCCCACTGGGGGGATTGGCCGTGGAGGGACCGGTGCTGGACGAGGCCTACGCCTCTTTTGTGGGGATGTATCCCCTCCCCATTCGCTACGGGATGACGATAGGGGAGGTGGCCGAGTTGTTCAACCGGGCCTTTGGCATCGGCTGCCCGTTGACCGTGGTCCCCATGGTCGGCTGGCAGCGCCGCCTGTGGCTGGACCAGACAGGCCTGCCCTTTGTGCCGCCCTCGCCCAACCTGCCCACCCTGGCCGCGATGACCGTGTATCCGGGGACCTGCCTGGTGGAAGGGACCAACCTTTCGGAGGGGCGGGGGACCACCAAACCCTTTGAATACATCGGCGCGCCCTGGATCGAAGCCCCTGAAGCGCTGGCCCACGCCCTGAACGCCCTGGACCTGCCGGGCGTGCGCTTCCGGGCCGTTTACTTCGTGCCGACCTTCAGCAAGCACCAGGGGCAACGTTGCCAGGGCGTTCAGGTCTACGTGACCGACCGGGAGCGCTTCCGCCCGGTGGAGACTGCGCTGCATTTCCTGGCGCAGGTCAAAGCGGCCTATGGGGAGCATTTTGGCTGGCGGGAACCCTGGAGTCCGGGGGGACACCATCCGATCGACCTACTCAGCGGTGGCAGCCTGGTGCGGGAGCATCTGGATGCCAGTCGACCTGTGCCTGAGCTGGTGAGGGCGTGGCAGGCAGGCTTGCAGGCCTTTATTGCGCTGCGGGCGGACTACCTGCGCTACCCTGACTGACCGGCCAGGCCCCCGCGCCGTTGGCAGGTGCAATGTCCCACAAGTATCGTCCACGCACAGGGAGGAGAGCTTGGCTATGAAACGCTCAGTGTCGCTTATGATCGTGTCCGTTATGCTGCTGGCCGCGCTGGCGACGGTGTCCACCGCCCAGGAGGAGATCTCCCTCACCATCCTGACCCACTGGGGTGAGGAGCGCCTGATCGCAGCCCAACAGGCGGCGATGGACGAATACATGGCGCTTCATCCCAACGTTACCCTGGAATTGCAGACCGTGCCCTTTGAAGAGTTGTTGACCCGCATCGTGACCTCCCGCACGGCAGGCACCAGCCCCGACATCTACCACCTTTACAATCTGTGGCTGCCGGAGTTCACCAGCAGTGGCCTGCTCGCGCCGCTGCCGGATGAGCTGGCCGAGGAGGTCCGAGAAGTCGCGGCCCCCACTTCGGTGGAGGGGGTGACCTACAACGACCAGATGTGGGGCTATCCCACCGAGGTGAATACCTACCTCCTGCTCTATAACAGGCGCTTGCTGGAGGAAGCAGGGTACAGCGAGCCGCCCCAAAACTGGGATGAGATCGTGGAGATCGCCTCTGCCATCACCCAGGTTGACGAGACGGGGGCGGTCAGCCAGGTGGGCTTCGGCGTGCTCACCGGCTGGGACTCCGGCGTGGTGCACCCCTTCATGTCCCTGCTCTTTGCCAACGGTGGGGAGTACTTTAACGAGGACTTCACCGAGTTGGCCATCAACAGCGAGCAAGGGCTGGAGACCCTGCAGCTCTACCAGGACCTGCTGGATAGCGGCGGCATGGACATGAGCATCGCCGGGTGGGAGTTCCCCAACGGCACCGTGGGGATGATCATCATGGCCAACTGGTGGCGGGCCACGTTGATGGCCTCCGAGAATATCGACTACGAGACCGAGGTCGGTGTGGCTCCGGTGCCGGTCGGCCCCAGCGGGACGGGGACCTCCACGCTGGCCTACAACTGGCTGTACGGCGTCGATGCCGGGTCCGAGCATATTGAGGCGGCCTGGGACTTCGTGCGCTGGCTCAACACGCCGCGCGCCGAGGGCGAAAGCTCGCCTGCCGGGGACTTCCTGGTGAACGAGTTGGGGGCCATCCCCAGCCTGCTGTTCGACCAGGAAGCCTTTGCCGAGGACCTGGGCGATCACTTCCTCACCCCGTTTGTGGAATCAACGGCGTATGCCCGCCAGGAGCCGCTGATTCCGGGCAGCCAGGAGATCAAGACGCTGTTGCAGACCGAGCTGGAGGCGTTGTTCACCGGCATGACCGACCCGCAATCGCTGCTGGACTACGTGGTGCCGGAGGCCAACGCCATCCTGGAGGAGTACCGGATGTCGGCGGAGGAGTAAGCTCCTCGCCGCTCACCGCCACCGGGGATGAGGAGCAACACGCTCATCCCCGGTGGGCTTTTCACGTTTGCAGGGCGGGTAGGCCGACCGGAGGGAGGGCAGTCCATGAGATTCCTGGGACCCTCGATGCCCACCAGCGCGCTCATGCGGCGGCGCATGGTTTGGGCTTACATTTTCCTCGCTTTTCCGTTGATATGGCTGACTGTCTTCTCGCTGGGGCCGATCCTGTTCAGCGGCTGGGTCAGCCTGCACCGGTGGGACATGCTCACCCCGGTGAGCGAGATGCCCTGGCGGGGGCTGGAGAATTATGAGTTCATCTTCACGCGGGATAACGTCTTTCCCAAGGCGCTGGGCAACACTTTTCTGTTCACCATTGGCGGGGTCAGCGTCAACGTCCTGTTGGGGTTGGGGTTTGCCCTGCTGCTGAACAACCGGATCAGGGGGCGCACGCTGTGGCGGGTGCTGTACTTCCTGCCGGTGGTCACCGCGCCCCTGGCCCTGGGCGTGATGTTCGCCGTGATGTTCAACCGCAATTACGGCCTGATCAACAACATCCTGGTGATGCTGGGCCTGCCCCGCCAGGGCTTCCTGAACGACCCCAACCAGGCCATGCTGGTGCTGATCGCCATCGCCGTCTACCAGTACGTGGGCTACTACATCGTGATCTACCTGGCCGGGCTGCAAGATATTCCGCAGGACTACTACGACGCGGCCAAAGTGGACGGGGCCAGCGCCTGGCAGGAGTTCCGTTTTATCACCCTGCCCTTGCTGCGCCCGGTGACCCTCTTCATTGTGGTCACCAACACCATCGGGGCGTTGCAGGTCTTCGACCTGGTCTTTGCCACCACGGGCGGCGCACCAGCCAACAGCACCATGACCGTGGTGCTCTACATGTACAACACGGCGTTCAAGTTCTCCCGGATGGGCCGCGCCTCGGCCATGGCGTTTGTGCTCTTTGCCATCATCCTCTTCATCACCTTCGTCCAACTGCGCTTGTTTAGAGATCGCACGACGATCTAGCTGAGGGGCAGAAGATGACCACCAATGACCTCATACTGGCCAGGGCGGGCACGGTCCTCAAATATGTGATCCTGGTTACCGGCGCGGTCCTCATGGTATTCCCTTTCGCCTGGATGGTTGACGCCTCCTTCATGACCTCCAGCGAGATTCAGCGGCGCCCGCCGGTGTGGCTCCCCGCCGAGCCGCAGCTCCAGAATTACCCGGCCCTGCTGGAGGCGCTGCCCTTCGGACGCCTGTACCTGAACAGCTTCATCGTCACGGCCTCCACCGTGGTCGGGGTCCTGTTCACCAGTTCTCTGGCCGGGTTCGCCTTCGCCAAGTACCAGTTTCCGGGGCGCAACCTGTTCTTTTACCTCATCCTGGCCACGATGATGATCCCCTTCTTCGTGACTCTGATCCCGGTGTTCGATATCATCCGGCAGTTGGGCTGGATCGATTCGTACCAGGGGCTGATCTTCCCCCACCTGGCCTCGGCCTATGGCATCTTTCTGATGCGCCAGTTCATCATCTCCATCCCGGACGAGCTGATCGACGCGGCCCGCATCGATGGCGCGCCGGAGCCGATGATCTACTGGCGGATCGTGGTGCCGCTCTCCCGCCCGGCGCTGGCCACGCTGGGCACGTTCGTGTTCATCGGCTCCTGGAACAACTTCCTGTGGCCGCTGCTGGTGGTCAACAGCCGGGACCTGTACACGGTCCCGCTGGGGTTGAACACGCTACGGACCTTTGCCGCCGAGGCCCGCAACCTCAACCTGCTGATGGCCGGGACGGTGCTCTCGGTCATGCCCACCCTGATCCTGTTCATCTTCCTGCAACGCTACTTTATCCAGGGCATCACACTCACCGGACTCAAGGGGTAGCCCGACATGCAGATACGACCTTATCAGGGAACGGACGAGGCAGAGTTGCTGGCCGTCTGGAATGCGGCCATGACGCACGATACCCTGAGCGCGGAGTTGTTCCGCACACAGGTGCTGCTCGATCCGAACTTCCAACCGGCCAACCTGCCCGTGGCGGTGGTGGATGGGCGCATCGTGGGGTTTGTCCTGGCCCTCACGCGCCAGGTCCCGCTCTTTTTGCAGGGCCTGGAGCCGCAGAGCGCCTGGATCACCGCCTTTGGCGTGCACCCGGACTACCGGCGTCGGGGGATCGGGCGGGCGCTGTTCGAGGATGTGCTGGGGCGGCTGGCTAAACAGGGACGCCAGACGGTGGACATCTCCCCCTATGTGCCCAATTATTTCGTGCCCGGCGTGGACGTGGACGCCTACCCCGGCGCGGTGGCCTTCCTGGAGCGCGCCCTGGGCTTCCAGACGCTATACCACGCCATCAGCATGGGGGCGGACCTGACCGGCTTCCAGGTGCCGCCGGAGATTGAGGCGCTGGCGCGCCAGCGCGAGGCGGAGGACAGCCTGACCATCCGCCCCGTAACCCCGGCTGACCTGCCCGACCTGATGCCCTTCATCGTGGAGCACTTTGGGTGGGACTGGTACCGCCACGCCCAGGACTACCTGCTGGAATACTTTGGCGGGGACCCCCACCACATCTGCTTTCTGGTCGCCCGCCAGGACGGCGAGGTGGTGGGCTATTGCCAGCAGCGGGGTGAGCGCTTCGGCCCCTTCGGCGTCAGGCCGGACCGCCGCCGCCTGGGGATCGGGCGCTTGTTGCTGTTCCGCTGCCTCTCGATCATGGCTGCCCACCATGTGTACTACGCCTACTTCCTGTGGACGGGCGAAGATGCGGCCCGGCTCTATGCGCTGGCCGGGTTCCGGCGCAGACGGGAATTTGCCATCTTGCGCAAAGCGCTTTGACGCAGAAAGGACGTTGACTCATGGCTGATCAGCATTTGATGGTGGTTGGCGCGCACATCTCCGATGCCGAGAATATGGCGGGGGCGGTGATGCTCAAGCACAAGCGCGCCGGCTGGGACGTGACCATTGTCCACGTCACCCCCGGCGAGAAGGGGCACCCCACCCTCCCGGCTGAGGAGTACATCAAAATGCGCCGGGCCGACGCGCAGGCCTCCGCCGAGTTCATCGGGGCCAATGTGGAAATCCTGCCCTACAAGGACGGCGAGCTGGAGGTGACCGAAGAGGCCATCTGGAAGGTGGCCGACCTCATCCGCAAGTACCGCCCCACGGTGGTGGTCACCCACTGGAACGGCAGCTTCCACCAGGATCACAACAACACCCACCAGATCGTCCGCAAGGCCCTGTTCAAGGCGGCGCTGCCCGCCTTTCAGCGGGAGCACCCCGCCCATGCCATCCGCGCCCTGCTGTACGCCGAGAACTGGGAGGACATGGAGGGCTACTCCGCCGACATTTACCTGGACGTGACCGACGTTTTCGACGACTACCTCAAGCTGCTGAAGACTCACGCCCTGATGCGGGAGCGCTACGCCAGCTTTCGCTACTACGATTACTACGAGGCGCTGGGCACAGTGCGCGGCGCGCTGGCCGGTTTTGGCAAGGCGGTCACGCTGATGCGCCAGCCCAGCATCTACAGCTTCGAGACCCGCGCCGGCTTGTTGCTGGACCAGGCCTGACACTGCCCGGCTCGCCCGGTTGGCTTAGTCGAGGAGGGAGTCTGTGCGCACCCGGCGAATGATGCTTCTGTTGTTTGTGGCGCTTCTGCTGGCCGGAGTGCCCGCGCTCGCCCAGGGCGGCCCGGCCTGGCAGGTCTCGGCTGCCGACGTCCTGGCCCTGCAGAGCGGTGTGGGGATGCGCGTCTTCCCCTCACCGGATGGACAGCGCGTGGCCTATGACCGGACGGTCCGCCTGAACGGTCATCGGGACTACTACGCCTGCGTCGCCAGCGTGGCTGCGGAGGAGGAGCCGCTGTGCCTGGAGCCGCCGGAGGCGCTGCCGCGTGGCTTCGACCCCGACCCCGGCTCCTACTTTGTGCCGTTTAGCTGGTCGCCGGACGGCGGGAAGCTGGCCGTCGTCGGCCAGCCCCTCGTCACTGCCAGCGATACCGACCTGTGGATCGTGGACCTGGCCGCCGGGGCGTGGGAACGCCTGGTCGATGACGGCTACGACGGCCCGCTGGCCGCGACGGCAGACCAGCCAGGGCCGCCGCCGGGGGTGATCGTGCAGGTGCAGCCGACCTGGTCGCCGGATGGCACACAGATCGCCGTGGAGCAGACGGTGACGGGCGAGGATGGGGGGCTGGGCAGGGCCACGCTCAGCGTGGTGGACACGGCCACGGGCGCGGCGCGGGAGCTGGCCCCCCTCCCCGGCGGCGAAGCACACCCGCTTGACGCCGGCTCGACCACGTCTCTGGCCTGGTCGCCGGACGGGGCGAGCCTGGCCGTCGCTGTGCAGCATCGCGAGGCGGACCCCGACCATGACGGGGTGTGGCTGGTGGATGTCCAGAGCGGCGAGTCGGAGCGGCTGGCCAGCCTGGCGATGATCGAGGAGGCGCTCCAGGGCCTCTATGCGGGCGCGCCGCTGGAGAGCGTGGGGCCGCTCCTCTGGTCGCCGGATGGGGAGCGCCTGCTGCTGTGGGCTGGCAACCCCAACAGCAGGCCGGTGGCCGTCTGGGCCTTCTGGGTGGCGCTGGAGAGCGGGGAGGTCAACGCAGTTCCGCTGCCCGCGCACCCGCGCGATACCGACTCGCGCCGCACCATCTGGCCCTTCCAGGCCGCCTGGTCTCCTGACGGCGCTGCCCTGCTGGTGGCTGCCAACGGCGTGCACCCGGACGAACCGGAGATGCCGCTGGACCCGGAGAGCCGCCGGGTGCGGGTCAGCCTGTATCTGGTTGACGTGGAGGTGGGGGAGCATTACCTGCTCGGCCAGCTTCCCATCGGCCCCGTGGCGCCGCTGTACCTGGCGGCGTGGGGCGCGGGCGGGGATGCCGTCCTGGATGGCTACCATCTGACGCTGCTGCCCCGCTAGCCCGCAGGGGCGCGCCATCAGGCCATGCGGGCGAAGAGCGGCTTGAGCGCCGGGTACAGATCGCGGAAGAGGCGGTATTGCCGGTCATAGTGGGCGCGGAGGGCCGCCCCAGGCTCCAGCCTGCTTGCCACCGGGGAGTAGCCCTCCGGCGCGTAGTCGGCGCGCTCCCCGGTGGCGACCTGGGCGGCCAGCACCGCGCCCCGCACGCCGACGTTGGCCGCGTCCCCGGCGATGGCTACCGGCAGCTTCAGGATGTCCGCGAAGAGCTGGCACCAGCCCGCTGAGCGCGTGCCGCCCCCGGTCAGGGTCAGGACGCTGGGGGGGCTGCTCATCAGCGCGTCGAGCGCGTGGCGGTAGGCAAAGGCCACGCCTTCCAGCACGGCCCGGCACAGGTCATCCCGCGTGGTGCGCGGGTTGAGTCCCACGAACGCGCCCCGCGCCAGCGGGTCGCTGAACGGGGAGCGCTCGCCGCTCAGGTAGGGCAGGTAGAGCAGGCCGGTGGGGGGCTGCGCCAGCGCCTCCTCGATCAGGGCGTCGTAGGATTCCTGGCCGAACAGGCCCCGCGCCCAGTCCAGGTTGCCGCCCGCCGTCAGCAGCGGCGCGACCTGGATGTAGCGCTCAGGGTGCGGGTGTGCCAGGGTGATCACGCCCCGGCCCGGCGCGGCAGGCTCCGCCGCCGTGAAGGCGACCCAGCCGCTGGTTCCCAGGTAGGCGTAGGCCGTGCCCATCTCGCCGCTCCCCGCGCCGAGCGTGGCAGCCCCGGCGTCCCCCGGCCCGTGGTGGACGGGAAGCCCTGCGGGCAACCCCAGCGCTTTCGCTGCCTCCGCCGTGAGCGTGCCAATCCGCGTGCCGCCCGGCCTCATCTCCGGCAGCAGCCGCGCAGCCCCCTCCAGGCCCAGTTCCGCGAATACTGCGTCGTCCAGCGCGGCCCGCCTGCGGATGTCCATCAGGCCGGTGGTGGAGGCGGTGGTGGTGTCGGTGACGGCAACGCCGGCCAGCCTGAGGGCGATGTAATCGGCTGCGCCGAGCAGCAGGTGCGCGCTCTGGGCCAGGGCCTGCGGCTCGTTGCGTTGCAGCCACAGCAACTTGGCCAGCAGGCTCCCCGCGTCCTGGTCGTTGCCGGTCAGGTCGCGCAGCCGTTCGGGGCCGACCCTGGCCGTCAGCGCCTCCGCCTCAGCGCGGGCGCGGGTGTCGCTGTAGAGGATGACCGGGCGCACCGGGTTGCCGTCGTGGTCGAGCAGGATCACGTCCTGCATCTGGCCGGTGACGGCAATCGCCTCCGCCGCGTCCCCGGCCTCCAGCTCGCGGGCTGCCTCCCGCGCGGCGGCCCACCAGTCCGTGGCGTGCTGTTCCATCGCGCCGCCCGCCGCCGTATGGGTCGGGTAGTCGCGGATGGCGCTGCGCAGGATGCGCCCGCCGCCCTCGACCAGCGCTGCCTTGGTCCCGGTGGTGCCGATGTCGAACGCCAGCCAGGTTTTGGTCATGAACCCTCATCCCCTTGGGTAGATTGTGGCCTGCCGCATCGCTTCGATGTATTCGACCAGCGCCTGCTCGCCGGATTGCAGATGCTCGACGATCTTGGTGCCGACGACAGCCATGTCCACGTCCAGCCGGGCCAGCGCCGCGACCTGCTCCGGCCTTTGCAGGCCAATGCCAACGGCGATGGGCATGTTGGGGGTCACGGCGCGGATGCGCCGGACGGCCTCCGCCAGCACCGCGCCCAGCTCGCCCTCCACATCGGCGGGCTGCCCTGTGCGTCCGGGGGCGGCCTTGAGGTAGACGATGTCGCCCAGCTCCGTGCGCTGGCGGACCGTCTGGTCGTCGGCGCGGGCGTCGAGCAGGGTCAGCACGGCCAGGTTCAGCGCCTCCGCAATCGTCCGCACGTAGCGGCCTTCCTCCGGCTCGATGTCCGGCGCGATCATGCCGTGGATGTTGTTCTCCACGCACAGCCGCAGGAAGCCGGAGAGCGCCCGCCCCACCTCGGTGTAGGTCATCACGAAGCGCGGCTGCGGAATGTGACGCAGGCCGCCGATGAGCGCCATGGCCGTCTCCGCGCGGATGCCGCGCTGCCGGGTGACGACCTCGTGGGCGCTGGCGATGACCGGGCCGTCCAGGGCGGGATTTTCCGCCGGAATGCCGAACTCGATCACGTCCAGGCCGCGCGCGGCGCGCACCATGCGGTAGAACGCCTCCGGGGAGGGGTAGCCCACCAGGAAGTAGCCACACAGGGCCATCCTGCCGGAGGCGCGGATGCCCTGCAGGGTCCGCAGCAGGAAGTTCTCGGAGGGCCGCGTTTCAGCTTCCCACGGTTTTTTGCTATCCACAGGCAACCTCCGCGTGCACAGGCTGGCCGGGCAAGGCGCTCCGTTTCCTCCAGCGGCTAGCGGCGGGAGAGGCTGCTCAGCGTGACGGCCAGGATGATGATGCCGCCGGTCAGAATCTGCTGGATGTAGGTATCGATCTGCAACTGGGTGAGGCCGTTGGCCAGCACGCCCAGGATCAACACGCCCAGCAGCGTGCCCAGCACGTGCGGCTCGCCTTCCTCGCTCATGGTCATGCCCAGGAACACCGCCGCGATGGCGTTGAGCATCAGGCCGTCGCCCTGGGTGGGGTTGGCGGAGGCCAGGCGGCTGACCAGCATCAGCCCGGCGATGGCCGCGCCCAGCCCGCTGAGGACAAAAGCCAGCAGCCGCAGAAAGCGCACCCGCACGCCGCCCAGCCGGGCCGCCTCCATGTTGCCGCCGATGGCGTACAGCCGCCGCCCGAAGACCGTCTGCTCCAGCACGACCCAGACGACGACCAGCGCCAGCAGGGCGATGATGGTCAGGTTGGGCAGCGTGACCTGTTGCTCCCCGATGACCCCCAGCGGGATGCCGGCGCGCCCGAACTCGGCCAGCTCGGCAGGGATGACGCGCCCGAAGATGGTGGTGCCGCCGCTGGTGTAAAGCGACAGCCCGTTGAACATGGTCAGCGTGCCCAGCGTGGCCACGAACGGCGAGATGCCCACGTAGGAGACCAGCACGCCGTTGAACAGCCCGCCCAGCATCCCCACGGCCAGCCCAGCCGCCAGCGCCGCCGGTATCGAATGGCCCTGCTGGAAGAGCGTGCCCGCCACGATGCCCACCAGGCTGGCCATGGTCCCCACGCTCAGGTCAAAGTCGCCCACCACCATCACCACCGTCATGGTGAAGGCCACCACGCCCAGGATGCTGACCTGCTGGGTGATGTTGAGCCAGTTGCGCACGGTCATGAAGGTGGTCGGCTTCTGCCAGGAGAAGAAAGCCACGATGACCAAAAAGCCAATCAGCGTGCCAAAGCCGCGCAGCAGCCGCCACCACGAAATCCGCCGGGGGGCTGCCTGCTCGGCGGCGCTATCCGCGTCAGGTGCTTGAGGGGCGGTGGTCATGGATCATCTCTCCGTAACATGACGCCAGCAGGGCTTCTTCGCTCAAGTCGCGCGCCGACAGGGTCTCGATGAGCCGCCCCTGGCGCATTACCAGGATGCGGTCGCACAGCCCCAGCAGTTCGGGCAACTCCGAGGAGACCATGATGATCCCGGTGCCGCGCGCGCTGATCTGGCGGATGAGCAGGTAGATGTCGTACTTAGCGCCCACGTCCACGCCGCGCGTCGGCTCGTCCAGCAGCAGCACACGCGGCGGGCGGGCCAGCGCGCGGGCGAAGACGACCTTCTGCTGGTTGCCGCCGCTGAGCTGCCGCACCGTCTGGCGGGGGCCAACGGCCTTCAGGCGCACGGAAGCGCCCAGCCTCCTGCTGGTCTCGCCCTCCAGGCGGTGGTTCAGGAACATCCCGGCGCGGCTCAGGAAGCGGAGGTGGGGCAGGGTGATGTTGTCGCCCACGCTGCGGGAGAGGATCAGCCCTTGTGAGCGGCGCTCCTCCGGCACGAAGGCAATCTGGTGTTCCCACGCCCCCGCCGGGGAGCGGCTGTTGAGCGGCTTCCCCTCCAGCCGAAGCTCGCCCTCCAGCAGGCGGTCCGCGCCCAGCAGCGCGCGCAGCAGCTCCGTCCGCCCGGAGCCGTTCAGGCCGGCCACGCCGAGAATCTCCCCCTCCCGCAACTGGAAGGTGACATCGCGCACGGCCAGGGTGCGCAGGGCGCGCACGTCCAGCAGCACGCGCTCGCCGGGCGGCTCCTGGCGGGGCGGGTAGACCTGCTGTAGCTCGCGCCCGGTCATCAGCCGGATCAACGCGGCGGGGGAGGTCTCTGCCAGGGGCAGGGTGGCCACCACGCGCCCGTCCCGCATCACAGTCACGCGGTCGGCGATCTCGAAGATCTCGTCCAGGCGATGGGAGACGTACAGCACGGCGCGGCCCTGCGCCTTCAGGCGGTTGATGACCCGGAAGAGCATGGCCGTTTCCTGCCCGGTCAGGGCCGCCGTCGGCTCGTCCATCACGTAGACCCACGCGCCGGAATCGCCCTCGTCGCTCAGGTCCTCGCCCACGAAAACGCTGGCGATCTTGACCAGCATCTGGTTGCCGGGGCTGAGGCGCGCCATCAACTCCTGCGTCGGGATGTGAGTGACGCCCAGGCGCGCCAGCACCCCGCGCGCCTGCTCGTTGAGCTTTCGCCAGTTCACGAAGAGTCCCCCTACCGTGGGGTAGGGCCGGCTGAGGAAGATGTTCTCCGCCACGGAAAGCTGGGGGACGACGTTAAGCTCCTGGTGGATGAAGCGCAGCCCGGCGTCGAAGGCGTCCCGCGCGCTGTGCATGGTCACCGGCCTGCCCCGCACGGTGACCTGCATAGAATCGGCGGGCAGCACACCGGCCAGCAGCTTGATCAGTGTGGACTTCCCCGCCCCGTTCTCGCCGATCAGGGCATGTACCTCGCCGCTACGCAGGTCGAGCGAGGCGTCGATGAGGGCCGGGATGTTGTTGTAGCTTTTGCTGGCCCCGATGACGGTCAGGAGCGGGGTCGGGTTGGTCTGGGGCGGTTCGGCAGATGGTGACATCATGGCAGCATCGGGCGAGGGGGGCGGGCTTATGGCTGGCCTCCCGCCCCCCGCCTGGTTGTTACTCCTCCAGCGCGTTCTCAGCCGTGATCAGCGTGGTCGGCACGTAATACACGCGCCGTGGGATCTCGCCGCCGCTGAGGTAGGTTTCCACCAGGTCGGCCACCTGACGGGCGATGCCGGGGAAGTCCTGCGCCACGGTTGCCTCGAAGTTGGAGCCACGGGCGATGGCGTCGCGCGCCTGGGGTGTCGCGTCGATGCCGACGATCACGATGCCCTCGTCCTGGCGGCCTGCGGCTTCAATGGCTTGCAGCGCGCCCAGGGCGGGGTCGTCCCACGCGGCCCACACCGCGTCGATGCTGCCCGGCTCCGGGTGGGCGGTGAGCACGGCCTCCATGGCGTTGCGCGCCCCCTCCAGGGGACCGGCGTCAAAGCTGGGGGTGATCATGTCCAGGATTTCGATGTCGGGCGTGTTGTTGAAGATCGCCTCGGCGATGACGCCGCGTTTCTGCACCGGGGGATAAGGCTCGAAGATGAACATGACGACCGTACCCTCCCCGTTGAGGCGGTCCACCACGTAGGTCGCCGTCTCGGCGGCCATCACGTAGCCGTTGCTGGTCACGTTGGCCACCAGCAGGGGGTCGGTGCCGGAGTCCATGCCGAAGACGGGAATGCCCGCGTCATGCAGGGCCTGCAACCCGGCGGAGATTTGGGTGGGGTCCACGTTGATGACCACGGCGTCTACGTCTTGCAGGGCCACGTCCTCCATCCGGCTGATCAGGGCCGAGACATCGCCCGCCGTATCGATCACGTTGACATTCCAGCCCTGCTCGCTGGCGTATTCCTCAAAGGCCTCGACCATCAACTGAGTTCCCGGCTGTGCCAGCCAGGGCGTCATCACGGCGATGGTGGGCGCTTCCTCCTGCGCCGATGCGCCCGGCACGGCCAGCAGGGCGGCCAGGAAGGCCACGGCGAAAAGAAAGTGGATTGCACGCCTCATGGTAATATCTCCCTTTCGATGCGCATAAACCTTTTGCTGGATTGTACTGTGTGTGAGGGGTGAATGCCAAAATGCTGCGCATTGCTGCGGCAATCCCTGCCGTGCCGGTGGCCCGGCGAGGTGTCTGGGCCGGCGGCTGGAGCTATAATCCCGCGCGGACCTTGGCCGGTTTTCGATTCTGAAGATAGGGGGATTGAAGTTGGAGATTCGCTTTGACGATCAGGTCGTGCTGGTCACAGGGGCCAGCGGCGGCATAGGGGCGGCGCTGGCCAGGGCCTTCGGGGCCGCCGGGGCCAGCGTGGTGGTGCACTTCCACCGCAACGCCGCCAGCGCCCGCGTCGTGGTGGAGGACATCCAGGCGGCGGGCAGCCGGGCGCTGGCCGTGCAGGCCGACCTCACCGACCCGGCGCAGGTGGAGCGGGTGGTGGAGGCTGCCGTGGGGCGCTTCAGCCGCGTGGACATCCTCATTAACAACGCGGGCACGATGTTCTCCCGCCAGCCCATCGCGGAGACCCCCGATGCGCTGTATTACCAGATCATGGACCTCAACATGACCGCCGTCTTCCGTATGTGCAGGCTGGTGATCCCGATCATGCAGCGGCAGGGCAGGGGCAACATCATCAACCTCTCGTCGATCTCGGCCCGCCGGGGCGGCGGTGGCGGCTCGGTGCTCTACGGGGCCAGCAAGGCGGCCATCAGCACCTTCACCCGTGGCCTGGCCAAAGAGCTGGTGGCCCACCACATCCGGGTCAACGCCATCGCGCCCGGCTGGATTCTGACCCCCCTGCACGAGCGCTACACGCCGCCGGACCGCATGGAAGCGGGCATCGAGATGATCCCCATGAAGCGCGCGGGCCGTCCGGAGGAGTGCGTGGGGGCGGCGTTTTTCCTGGCCTCAGAGGCCATGAGCAGCTACATCACGGGCCAGGTCATCGAGGTCAACGGCGGCCTCCTGATGCCCTGAGGCCGCCGTGCCTTTTTCCCGCCGGGGCGCTACCCGCCCTCCGCCTCGGCCTGCTGAACCAGGCGCGCGAAGTACCTGGCGTTTTCCACCAGATTGGGGCCGTGGCGGTGCAGTCCGCCACCTATCAGGTAGATCACATCCTGCCCGTAGAGCCTGCTCATATCGGCGATGCGCTCCAGGGTCATCCCGCCGCCGGGGGCGGGGAAGATGGGCTTGATGTGCCCCATGTCCGTCGTGCAGCCCTCGACGATGCTGCGGCATTCCGCCTCGCTGAAGGCGAAGCGCCCGCCGTAGTTGGGGAAGATGGTGGCGTCGGCCCCGGCCAGGCGCATCAACTGCCCATAGAGCGCGTAGTGCGCGATGCCGTGTTCCTGGCTGGTGGTGTAGCTGCCCATAAACGCCGGGTGGCTCATCACCGGCAGGGCGATGCGGTCATCGTCGGCCAGCAGCCGCATGGTGTCGAACCCGGCCAGGCCGGGGCAGACCAGCAGCCCGCCGGCGCCCGCCTCCCTGGCGAGCAAGGCCCGCTCCACGATGCGGTCCGTGGGCGCGGTGATGTGCGGCACGTAGACGCAGTGCAGGCCGGTCTCCCGGTTGGCCCTGGCCACCGCCGCCGCGCACTGCGCCACGCGCTCCTCAAACGGGCAGAAGGGTTGGTCTGCCAGTCCGTGGTCGTCCTTGATGATGTCGATGCCGCCCAGGGCGAACTGGTAGGCCAGCTCCGCCAATGATCTGGCGGAGAGGCCCATCGGCTTGAGGGCGGTGGAGAGCAGGGGGCGATGCCAGACCTGAAGCCGCTCGCGCAGGCCATCCAGGCCGAAGCGCGGCCCCCTGAACGCGGCCAGAAGGCTGGCGGGCAGGTCGATACGCTCCACGCGAATGCCCGGCTTGATGCTGATGTTGCCGAACATGACGTTGAGCAACTGGGTCAGCTCGGAGCCGACGGTCTCCACGGCGTAGCTGATCGTCGCGGAGAACGTCCCGTTGCCCAGCGGCTCCAGGCTCTCGATGCGCCCGAAGATGTGGTCGGGGATGTCGCCGGCGGGGGCCAGGTCGGCGGGGAATTCGATGGTCTGCTCGATGCAGATGTCCTCCGCCTTGGCGCGGCCCTCCTCCTCCGGGCACAGCAGCCGATAGTGCACAAAGAATCGCTCGCCGGAGAGGCCCGGCACGTGTACGGACTCAGGCAGGGTCATAGGGCCTCCGCCTTTGCCGCGCTGTGGACCGGGTCCAGGCGCACGGCGGCCAGGTCGTCCTCCGCTACGGCGAAACTCTGGCCGGTCAATTGCTCCACGGCGCTGACCAGCGCCAGCGCGTCCAGCCCGTATTCACGCATCAGGTAGTGGCGGCTGGCTCCGTGGGCGTAGGTATCCTGCAGGCCGATGCGCACCAGCTTCTTGCCCAACCCCTGCTGGGCGATGATCTCGGCGACGGCGCTGCCCAGCCCGCCGACGATGGAGTGGTTTTCCATGGTGATCACGCCGTAGCGCGCGCCCGCGATGGCCTCCTGCACTGCCGGGTCAGCGAACGGCTTCAGCGTGGAGATGTGCAGGTGCTGGATGGCCAGGCCGCGTTCGCGCAGCACGCGGGTGGCACGCATGGCCTCCTCCGTGCAGATGCCGGAGGAGAGGATGGCGATGTCCCCACCCTGGCTGAGCACCCGCGCCCTGCCGAGCTGCATCGGCTCGGAGCGGTCGAACAGGCGGGGCACTTCGCCGCGCAGCATGCGCACGTAAACCGGCCCGTCGACGGCGTGGGCCACGTCCAGCACGCTTTCCACGTCGGTGGCGTCCCCGCACTCCAAAACGGTCATGTTGGGCGTGGCGCGCAGGATGGCGATGTCCTCGATGGCCTGGTGCGTGACGCCGCCCGGCGTCGTGATGCCCGGCAGGAAGGCCATGAGGCGCACGGGCAGGTTGGGGTAGGCGATGGACATCGCCAGTTGGTCGTAGGGGCGGCGGTAGATGAAGACGGCGAAGGTGTGGATGAAGGGGTAGAACCCCTCGCGGGCCAGCCCAGCGGCGAACCCCATCATGTTCTGCTCCGCCATCCCCATGGAGAAGAAACGGTCCGGGTAGGCTTCCCGCCAGTCGCCCACCTCGCAGGAGTTGGTCAGGTCGGCAGAGAGGACGATGACCTCCGGTTTGTCCCTGGCCCATTCGATGAAGTTGCGCAGGTGGGGCCGCGTCACGATCTCCATGCTCATGCCTCCCGTTGCTTGAGTGACTCGTAGACCTGGCGGTATTGCTCGCGTTCCTCCGGGGATTTGAAGCGGACGTAATGCAGCTTGGGCGCGCGCTCGCGCAGGATGTCTATGCCGCAGCAGGGGTTGGTGCGGGCCAGGACGACGAGCGGCTTTCCATTGGGCGGGTATTCGGCGGGGGCGGCCAGCGCTACCGGGTCGTGGCCGTCCACCTCAAAGACGCGCGCCCCGAAGCTTTGCAGGCGCGACGCCAGCGGCTCGATGCTCATCACCTCGTCCATCTTGCCGTCACACTGCTGGCCGTTGACATCCACGTATACCCCGACGTTATCCAGCTTGTAGTAGCTCATCGTGGCGAAGGCCTCCCATACCTGGCCTTCCTGGAACTCCCCATCGGTCATCATCACCCAGACGCGCCCGCTGTCGCCGCGCAGCCTGCGCGCCAGGGCGATCCCCCCGGCCTGGCTGATGGCCTGCCCCAGCGAGCCGGTGGTGGTCTCGACGCCGGGCGAGTGCTCCGCACCGATCATCTCCACCGAGCTGCCGTCCTGGTTGAAGTGGGCCAGCCCTTCGGGGGCCATGCGCCCCACCTCGATCAGCGTGGCGTACAGCACCAGGGCGTAGTGCGCCGGGGAGAAGATGAAGCGGTCGAGGTCGGGGGCTTTGGGGCCGTTGTAGGCTCCGCCGTTGAAGAAGTGCGGGTTGTGCGGGCCGGGAACCCCAGGGAAGGGGCGCGGCACCATCGGGGCCTGGCTGGGGCCAAGCCTCATCACGCGCATGTAGAGGGTGGCGAAGATCTCGGCGGAGGAGCAGGCCTGGCTGAGATAGCCCCCATTGTTGGCAATCGTATGCTCCAGCACGCGCAGCCGAATGCGGTGCGCCGCGCGCCTGACTTCTTCCACCCAATTGACGGTCTCACGCACAGTCATAGATGCTTCACTCCTTAAGGCTGGGGACGACGAATGGGACCCTCGTTGCTTAGCGGCGACCGGTTGCCTGGAGCCACGACCCTTGCGCTGGGGGCCGTCACCGGTTGGGCACCATGGCGGGGTGTTGTCTGTTTCCTGGCGACCGCCCGTGTGAGAAGTATAACGGAATGGCCGGGCATGTTGCATAAATTTAGAAACCGATGTATGATGAGGCTGTGAAATAAAATTTCACTTCATGCCTTTTAGCCGCCGTTTGTTGCCCTATTTTACACCAATTTTGCGCCGGAGTGAAATTTAGTTTCAAATGGCCCTCACAGCCACGCCTACAAACCCCCTCGATGTCATCCGCGAGCGCTACGCTGAGCTTTCCGCAGCCGAGCGCAAAGTGGCGGACTATGTGCTGGCCCACGCTGCGGAGGTCGCCCCGGCCCCCATCTCCGAAACGGCGCGCCATGCCGACGTCAGCGAGGCGACCGTGGTGCGCTTCTGCCGCTCCCTGGGCTACAGGGGTTACCTGGAGTTCAAGTTCGGGCTGACCTATTACCTCAACGACCCGGTCCGGGCCATCCACGACGAGATCCAGCAGCAGGATACAGTGGCCGAGATCGCTCACAAAACGATCATGTCGGGCATCGCGGCGCTGCAGCAAACCCTGGACATGCTGGATTACGACGCCGTAGAAGCAGCCGCCAGCGCCATCAACAGCGCCCGTCAAACCCTCATCATCGGGGTCGGCACTTCCATCCCTTTTGTCAACGATCTCTACAACAAGCTGATGCGCCTGGACATGAACTGTATCCCGCTGGCCGATCCCTATTTGCAGCTCATGAAGATCGCGCTCATCGACGAGCGGGATGTCGTGCTGGCTATGTCTCACTCCGGGGCCTCGGTGGACCCCGTCAACGCGCTGCGCCGGGCCAAGGGGAAGGGCGCGCGGACGATAGCCATCACCGGCTCTGCCTGCTCGCCGCTGACCAACCATGCCGATATCGTCCTGCTCTACGGCGCGCGCGAGACGCGGCTGGAGGCCGTCATCGCCCGCCTGGCGCTGCTGGCGGTCAGCGATGTGCTGTACATGGCCATCGCCATGAAGAACCTGGAGCAGACGAACCTGAACGAGCGGCGCATCTGGGAGCTGGTGCTCGACAAAGTGGTCGATAGTTGACGCCTGGGGCAGCGGGCTGCTGCGGCCCCGCCTGGTTGGGTATTCGTCGGTGAGGAAAGGAGGGTCTATCACACATCCCACACCTGTCGGTTCGACCCGATGCATTCTGCTGGCACGAAGTCACCCGCAAGCTATTTTAAGGAGCGCAGAAAATGACTAAGAGAGGGATGGACCGCCGCGAGTTTTTGATGAGCAGCTTTCTGCTGGGGGCGGGGGTAACGCGCCGTGCTCAGGCCCAGGACCGCCCGCTGCGTGCAGCGATGTCCAATGCTGGCCTGGCAGTCACCTGGTGTGCCCAGGGCAAGGATACCGCCGAGCTGTGGGGCGAGTGGCTGGGCGTTGAGATCACCTGGTTTGACGGCGCGCTGGATACCTCCATTCAGCGGTCAGCTGTGGACCAGATCGCTACCGAGGACTGGGATTTTGTAGCCATCCAGCCGCTGAGCATCGGCTCGCTGGTGGAGCCGGTGCAGGCTATGATTGACCGGGGTATCCCCGTCATCGACATGGATACCCTGATCGCGCCCTTCCCCCAGATGGAGGAGATGGGCATCTTCACGTTTATCGCCCCGGACAACGTTTTCATGTCGGAGTCCGTCGTCCAGAAGCTGGTGGACAAGATGGGCGCCCAGGGCAAGATCGCCATGACCTGGGGGTCGCTGGGGCACACCGGCGCCCAGGGCCGCGCCCAGGGCTTCTACAACATCATTAACAGGTATCCGGACATCGAGGTGGTCGACGACCAGCCGGCAGACTGGGACGTGACCCGCGTGGCGGAGATCTGGGAGAGCCTGCTCAACCGGCACGGGGACCTCAAGGCGGGCTTCCTCCACAACGACGATATGGCCCTGGCAGCCTACCAGGTCGTCCGCAATGCTGGCCTGGAGGACCAGATCTTCATCGGCGGCATCGACGGCATGACCGGCGCCATCCAGGCCGTGCTGGATGGCCGCCTGGTGGCGACGGCCCGCAACTCTGCGCCGCGCATCCACGGCGGGGCGGTGCTGGCCGGGTACTTTGCGGCCATGATGGGCGATGCGGCCCGCGAGCAGATGCCGGGCTTTGTTCTGGCGGATGGGCCGGCCATCTTCGCCGATGTTGACGACAACCCCGAACTGGCGGAAGAACCCTGGAAGCTGCGCGGTTATGGTCGCAGCACGGCCCCCGGCCTGCTGTGGCTGCAAGAGCAGTTGATCTTCTAAGCATGTCCCACACCTGCAGGCAGGCGGTGGCCCCAGCCGCCGCCTGCCTGCCACGTTGCACGAGCAGACAAAAGGAGCAGGGCCTTGCCTCCTACCCCAGTGCTTGAACTCAGGAACATCTCCAAAAGCTTCCGCGCCCTCAAGGCCCTGGACGGGGTGGACTTTGACCTGCGCGAGGGTGAGGTCCATGCCCTGGTGGGCGAGAACGGGGCGGGCAAAAGCACCCTGATGCGCATTCTGGCCGGGGTATACGCCGATTACGAGGGGGAGTATTACATAGACGGGAAGCGGGTTCATCTGCACTCCCCCAAAGATGCCCTGGAGCGCGGCATCGGCATGATCCACCAGGAGCTGAGCGTGATCCCGGAGCTTTCGGTGGCGGAGAACGTCTTCCTGGGGCGGCAACCTCTGACGCAGTGGGGCGCCATCGACTGGAAGCGGATGAACGCCATCGCCCGTGAAGAGCTGGCCAAGCTGGGTTTTGAGATGGACGTGCGCCGACCGCTCGGCGAGTATGCGCTGGGGGTCCAGCAGGTGGTGGAGGTGCTGAGCGTCATCCTCTCCGGCGCACGGGTGCTGATCATGGATGAGCCGACTTCTGCGCTCTCTCCGGCGGAGGTCGAGCGCCTGATCCAGTTGATTAACCGGCTCCGCGAAGGGAAGCGCAGCATCATCTACATCTCCCACTTCCTGGAGGAGGTCATGCGCGTGGCAGACCGCATCACCGTGCTGCGGGATGGGCGCAAGGTGGCCACCCTGGAGCAGGCCGGGGCCGACATCAACCGGCTGATCTCGCTCATCCTGGGTCGCGAGGTGAACGCCACCCTCCCCGCCGCCATCGAGGTGGCCGACCACGAGCACTGCCTGCTGGAAGTGAAGAAGCTCAACGCAGATGTCTTCACCGACATCGACCTGAGGGTGCGCGCGGGCGAGATCGTGGGCCTGTACGGGGCCATCGGCGCCGGGCACTTCGACCTGGCGCGGGCGATCTTCGGCATGTACCGCGTTGACGACGGGGCGATTGTGGTGGACGGCCACCCGTTCCCGCTCAACCACACGGCGCGTTATGCCATCGAGCGCGGGGTGGCCTACGTCACCGAGTCTCGGCGCAAGAGCTTATTCATGGAGGAACCCAACTACAAGAACATCTCGCTGCCCCATCTGGCCCGGATTGCGCCGATGGTGCCCAGCCGGGCCAAAGAGATAGGGGTGGCCCGGCCTGCCATGGTTATGGTCAACGTCCAGCCGCCGGACCCCACCAACCCGGTTGGGAAATTGAGCGGCGGCAACCAGCAGAAGGTGGCCCTGGCCCGCTGGCTGACCTTCCCCCCCAAGGTGTTCATCACCAGCGAGCCGACCCGTGGCATGGACGTGGGGGCCAAGAGCGAGGTGCTGGCTATTCTCCGCAGGCTGCGCAATGACGGCTACGGGGTGCTGGTCGTCTCTTCGGAGCCGGAGACTGTCCTGGCGGTGGCCGACCGCATCATCGTCATGTCGCGCGGGCGGATCGTGGCGCAGATGGAGAACGCGAATCTCGATAAGGAAACCCTGATGAGGATGCTGTGAGTGCCAACATGGAAAAACAGAACGTGGCTGTTGTGGAAAGCCCTGAAAAGCAAACCGCCATGCCGAACGCCTGGCAGCAACGCGCCAGGGCTTTGGCCCCCCTGTGGACCTTGCTCGCGCTGGGCCTCTTCTTCAGCCTGGCCTCCGATACGTTTCTCCGGCCCATCAACCTCAATAACATCCTGGCTCAGGTTTCCACCCTGGCCATCCTGGGCACAGGGGTCACGTTCGTCCTGCTCACCGGCGAGATCGATCTGAGCATCGCGGCTATCGTCACCCTGACCGGCGTGGTATCTGCCCATATGTACGCCAACCTGGACATCCCGGAGCCGGTGCCGACGCTGGCCGCGCTGGCCATTGCCACGCTGCTGGGCCTGGTCAGCGGCATAGCCACCACCCGGTTCCGCATCCCGTCTTTCATGTCGACTCTGGCCATCTCCCTGATCGCGGGTGGGCTGGCGATCTTTGTCAGCCGGGGGCGCATCGTCTTCGAGATCTCCGAGCTGTCCAGCTTTCTGGGCAGTGGCCGCATCGGCGGCTCAGACGGCGTCAAAGTGCTGGTGATTGTCGCGGCCATATCGCTGCTGGCTGGCTTTCTGGTGCTGCGCTACACCCGGTTTGGCCGCTACGTCTACATGACGGGGGCGAACAAGGCGGCGGCGCGGCTGGCCGGCGTCAACACAGCCGTGATCGTCACCGCCGCGCTGGCCATCTCCGGCTTCTGCGCCGGGTTGGCGGGCATCGTCAACATGGGCCGCCTGGGCAGCGCTCAGCCGCAGCAGATTCAGAGCTTCCTGATCGACGCCATTGGGGCCGTGGTGTTGGGGGGCACCTCGCTGACCGGCGGGCGCGGCGGCATCCCCCAGACGGTGGTGGGGCTGTTGATCTACGGCACGCTGCGCAACGGCCTGGATAACATCGCCAGCATAGATAGCTTCTTGAAGGAGTTTATCACCGGCCTGGTGTTGCTGGGCGCGCTGATCGTGAACGTGGTTTTCTCCGGCAAGGCGGATCGGGATAGAACAGAGTGAGGCAGGAGCGCCCCTGCGCCTGAGGCAAGCCCGGCAGGCCGAGCCGAATAAGCGCCATTCCCTTTCCCCACAGCGGCGCATCGTCGGCGCATCAAATGGGAGGGTAGGGCACTTGCGTGCCAGCCCAAGCAAGGCAATGTGCTCAGAGCTAGCAAGGAGATGTGCGTGTATGACCAACCAGTACAGAAACGCGATGAACCCCGACCTTTCCCCCAACTACCGTCCGCTGGACGTGAAATCGGTGATCGATTACGTGAAGACCCGCCCCGAACTGCGGGAGGTCTTCCGGGAAGGGGAGGAACTGGAGGCGGCTGAGGTGGGGGACGGCAACCTCAACCTCGTCTTCCGCATCTGGGCCAAGGCGGACCCTGAGCGCACCGTCGTTCTCAAGCAGGCGCTGCCCTATGTGCGGCTGGTCGGCTCGGACTGGCCGATGCCGGCGGACCGCGCCCGCATCGAGGCGCAGGCCCTGGAGATTGAATACCGGCTCGTCCCGGAGCATACGCCGAGGCCGTACTTCTACGACCCGGAGATGTACCTGACGGCGATGCAGAACCTGAACCACCACATCATCATGCGCAAGGGATTGATCAAACGGGTCCGCTACCCGCATTTTGCCGAGCACATCGGTCGTTTTCTGGCCCGGACGCTGGGCATGACCTCCGACCTGGTGCTGGACTACAGAACCAAGAAGGAGGAGGTGGCCCGCTTCATCAACCCGGAGCTGTGCAAGATCACGGAGGATCTGGTCTTCACCGAGCCGTACCGCAAGACCGAGCGCAACGCCTACCACAAGGAGCTGGAGCCGCAGGTGCTGGCCTTTCAGGCGGACGAGGCGCTGCACGTTGAGATGGCCAAGATGAAAGAGAAGTTCATGACGCACGCCCAGGCCCTGATCCACGGGGACCTGCACACCGGCAGCATCATGGTCAATGAGCGGGAGACCTTCGTCATTGACCCGGAGTTTGCCTTCTACGGGCCGATGGGCTTTGACATCGGCGCGGTGATCGGCAACCTCTTCCTCAATTACGCTGCCCACGAGGTCCGCACGCCGGACCCAGCCGAGCGCGCAGACTTCCGCAAGTACCTGACCGATACGGTCATCGACCTGTGGCATGTCTTCGAGCGGGAGTTCCAGCCCATCTGGGACCAGGTGGACCCCATCGACATGCCCAAGCGTTACCAGGAAGATTACATGCTGCGCGTCTTGCAGGATTCGGCGGGTATGGGCGCGGCCAAGATGATGCGCCGGATCATCGGACTGGCTGGGGTGGAGGACATCCGTGGCATCCAGGACCCGGAGGAGCGCTCTATCGCAGCCAGCCTGGCCCTCAACATCGGGCGCGCCCTGCTGCTGGAGCGCGAGAAGATGCGCAGCATCGAGGACCTGGTGGAGGTCGCCACGGCGTGCAGGCCTGCCTACCCCTGGAAGGACGAATACCTCAACTGAAGCCTCGCCGGTCGGCGGCGAGCAGACCAGAAAGGGAAAAGCCGTGATCGAAGAGACTCGGACGGTGTTTTGGGAGAAGGGGCAGGTCTGCATGATCAACCAGCCGCTGCTCCCCCATCAATTCGAAATCGCGCGCTACGATACCTACCAGCAGGTCGCCGACGCCATCAAGACCATGGTGGTGCGGGGTGCCCCGGCCATCGGCGCGGCGGCTGGCTTTGGTATGGCTATCGCCGCGCAGAACAGCAAGGCCACAACGGTGGAGGACCTGCGCCAGGACCTGAGAGCGGCCAGAGAGGTGCTCGCCCGCTCGCGCCCGACGGCGGTGAACCTCTTTTGGGCGCTGGACCGCATGATGAAGCTGGCGGATGGCTCCCCCTGGGACAGCGCCGACGCGCTACGCCAGGCCATGCTGGCGGAGGCGCAGCGGATCGCCGACGAGGACATCGAGATCAACAAGCGCATGGGGAGCCACGGCGCGGCGCTGGTGCCGCAGAAGGCGACCATCATCCACCACTGCAATACCGGCAGCCTGGCCACGGTCGGCTGGGGGACGGCGCTGGGTGTGGTCCGCTCGGCCTTTGAGCAGGGCAAGGACCTCCACGTGCTGGTGGATGAGACCCGCCCGCGCCTGCAGGGCGCGCGCCTGACCGCCTGGGAGCTTAAGAATCTGGGTGTCCGCCACACGGTGATCGCCGATGGCGCGTCCGGGCACTACATGCGCCGCTATGGGGTGGACCTCTGCCTGGTGGGGGCGGACCGCATCGCAGCCAACGGCGACACGGCCAACAAGATCGGCACATACAACCTGGCCGTGGTGGCGCGGGAGAACCGCGTGCCCTTCTACGTGGTGGCCCCCTTCTCCACCATCGATATGTCGATCATGCACGGGGACCTGATCGAAATCGAGGAGCGGGACCAGGAGGAGGTCACGCACATCGGTGGATACCGCATCACCCCGGAGGGGTCGCCGGCGGGCAACCCGGCCTTTGACGTGACGCCCAACCACTACATCACGGCCATCGTCACGGAGTACGGCGTCATCCGCCCGCCCTTCAACGTCAACCTGATGAAGCTGGCCGCAGAAGTGGGCGCATGAGGGCGCGCTGCGTTGCCTGCAAAGGAGCCGACCGATGTCACTTGAGGGCTATATCGAATACCAGCGGCGGGAGTTCTGCAATGACATCCGCTGCCCGGTGCAGATGCTGCTAAACAAGCAGGAGCCAGGCTCGGAAGCCTACGAGGAGGTCCGGGCCATCTGCAAAACGGATTGCATCCACAGCACTTACGAGTTCCACCACTGGCTGATCCAGAAGGGCTACCTGATCGTCCGGCCAGCGGGAGACCAGCCGGTGGACGCTTGAGGCCTGGGCGTGCCGCTGGCGGCCTGCCCCTGGAACGGCGTGCAGCGGCTGCCCCTTGCCGCGCATCGCCTGCTTTATGAGATTGTGTGCCTGAACGACAGGAGGATGAATGACCATGGACTGGGGAAAGAAAAACCGTCTCGCGCAGTTGTTCAAGCCGGATGGCAAGTGCTTCTACCTGCCCATCGATCACGGCTACTTTTTAGGCCCCACCCGCAAGCTGGAGAAGCCCGGCGAAACCATCGCGCCGATCAAGCAGTATTGTGACGCCCTCTTCGTGACGCGGGGCATCCTCCGCTCCTGCATCGACCCGGAGGACAGCCTGCCGATCATCCTCCGCGTCTCCGGGGGGACCAGCATCGTCGGCCCCACGCTGACCGACGAGGTCCTCACCACCTCCATCGAGGAGATCATCCGCCTGAACGCGCAGGCGGTTGGCGTCTCGATCTTCGTGGGCACAGAGCACGAGAAACAGACCCTCAACAACCTGGCCACGCTGGTGAACCAGTGTGAACCCTACGGCATCCCCGTTATGGCCGTGACCGCCGTCGGCAAAGAGCTGGAGAAGCGCGATGCCCGCTACCTGGCGCTGTGCGCCCGCATCTTCGCCGAGCTGGGGGCCAGCGTGGTGAAGACCTACTGGTGCGAGGACTTTGAGAAGGTCACGGAGGGCTGCCCGGTCCCGGTGGTCATCGCCGGTGGCCCCAAGTGTGAGACGACGCGCGAAGTGCTGGAGTTCGTCTACGACGGCATGCAGCGCGGAGCCGTGGGCATCAACCTGGGCCGCAACGTGTGGCAGGCGGAGAATCCACCGGCTGTGGCGCGGGCGCTACAGGCCATCATCCACGAAGGGGCGGATGTGGACGAGGCCGACGCCCTTTACCAGGAGATGGTCAACGGCAGGGTTCCTGCCTGAGCGCGGCGTGTTTTTCCCTGCGCCTCAACTCTGACGAGGTAAGGCCCTCCCTGAAAAGGCGGGGAGGGCCTGGCTGTCGTTCCCTGGGCGCGCAGGGCCAGCCGCCACACGGAACAGATGCTAGGAGAAACCTATGAGCGACTCTTCTCATGATCGGATGTTTGCCGGGGAGGTCGCGCTGATCACCGGCGCGGCTTCGGGCATCGGCAAGGCCTGTGTGGAGGCTTTCCTGGAGCGCGGCGCGTCCGTGGTGGGCCTGGATATCAACCCGGCCATCACCACCCTCTACGACCGGCCCGACTTCCTGGGCCTGGAGTGCGATGTCTGCCTGGAGGAAAAGGTCAAAGAGACTGTCAAAACCACGGTGGATAAGTTTGGCAGCCTGGACATGCTGGTGCTCAACGCCGGGGTCTTCCCGCCTGGCTGCCGCATCGATTCGCTGCAACTGGACGAGTGGCACCGTGTCATGCGGGTGAACCTGGACGCCAACCTGATCCTGCTGCGCGAGGCGTACCCTTACCTCAAAGCGGCCCGCAACAAGGGCCGGGTCGTGGTCAACGGCTCGCGCAACGTGCTCGCGCCCGGCCCCGGCGCTGCCGCCTATTCCGTCTCCAAGGCCGCGCTGACCCAACTGGCCCGCGTGGCGGCGCTGGAATGGGGGCCGGACGGCATCCGCGTTAACATCATCCACGCCCACGCCGTGTTCGATACCGGCATCTGGACGGAGGAGGTGTTGCAGGCGCGGGCTGCCCATTACGGCATCACGGTGCAGGAGTACAAGACCAACAACGTGCTGAAGGTGGAGGTCACCAGCCGGGACGTGGCCGAGCTGGCGGTGGCGATGTGCGGGCCGTTGTTTGCCAAGACGACCGGCGCTCAGGTGTCCATCGATGGCGGCAGCGACCGCGTGATCTGAAGTTCCCTGTGGGCGCGAAGGGACAGCCTGACGGCTATGGAGAGCCTGTGGAACGATGCAGAGGCGCAGGCCCTGGCGGAGGACCCGCTGGCCCTGCGCGTGTATACCTCCCGCCTGCTGGGCCGGAATCCGGCGCTGGTGCTGCATGGCGGCGGCAACACCTCGGTCAAGGTGACCCGGCGGACTTTTCTGGGGGACCTGGAGGAGATCATCTACATCAAAGGCAGCGGGGCGGACCTGGCGACGATTGACGCCGCCGGTTTCTCCCCGGTCCGGCTGGGCGTCTTGCAGCGGCTGGCCGCCATGGAGCGCCTGACCGACACGGACATCGTGCGGGAGCAGCGCGCCGGCATGATCGATCCTTATGCGCCCAACCCCTCCGTGGAAGCCATCCTGCACGCCATCATCCCCTTCCGCTTTGTGGACCATACGCACGCCGACGCGGTGGTTGCCATCACCAACACGCCGGACGGACCGGCGCACATCCGGCGGCTGTATGGGGAGCGGGTGCTGGCCCTGCCCTACGTGATGGCAGGCTTCAAGCTGGCCCGCGCGGTCTACCAGGCGACGCGGGACATCGACTGGTCGCGGTTAGAGGGCCTTATTCTGCTCAACCATGGCCTGTTCACCTTCGCGGACGAGGCCCGCCGGAGCTACGAGGCCATGATCGCGCTGGTCAGCCGGGCGGAGGCTTTCCTGGAGGAACGGGGCGCGTTCCGCGCCGTGGCCGTGTCCGACGATTCCACGCCGCCTGACCTGGCCGCGCTCAGCAGGCTGCGCCGGGCCGTCTCCCAGGCTGCCGGGTATCCCATGCTGGCCCTGCTCTGCGCCACGCCGGAGAGCAGGGGCTTTGCCAGCCTGCCGGAGGTGGCGTCGCTGGCCACGCAAGGCCCGCTCACCCCGGACCACGTGAGCCGCACCAAGCGCACGGCGGCGATCGTCGGCGCGGACGTGGAGGCAGCCGTGGCGGAATACGTGGCGGACTACAAGGCGTACTTCCAGCGCAACGCCAGCAGCGAGCATGTCATGCTGGACCCGGCTCCGCGCTGGGCGGTATGGCGTGGGGTGGGCACCGTGGCCTTTGGGCGCACGCTCCAGGCGGCGACGGTTGTGGCGGATATCGTGCGGCACACTGTCCGGGCCATCCAGTGGGCGGAGGCCCTGGGCGGCTGGCGGGTGCTCTCCGAAGACCACTTCTTCGACATGGAATACTGGGAGCTGCAGCAGGCCAAGCACAAGCGGGCCAGCGCCCCACCCCCGCTCACCGGCAGGGTCGCGCTGGTGACGGATGCGGCGACCGATGTCGGCAGGGCGTGCGCCGAGGCGCTGCACGCGCACGGCGCGGCGGTGGTGGCCCTGGACGGCGACGCGCGCGTCAGCGGGCTGTTCGGCCTGCCGACCTTGCAGGGCGTCGCCTGCGACCTCCAGGATCAGGCTGCCCTGTCGGCGGCGGTGGATGCGGTCGTGGCGCGCTACGGCGGCCTGGACATCGTGGTGAGCCGCCACGCGCAGGTCTTCCGGTTGGCCAGCCGCTATCTGCGCTTTGGCGTCGATCCGGCGGCCATCGTTCTGGCCTGGCAGGGGGAAGGGGACGCGCTGGCTGCTTCCGCCGCTGGGCCGGGCGTCCGCGTGGGCACGGTTGGCGTGGGCGGCTTCCCGGAAGCGCCCCATGCCGCCCCGCAGGCCGTGGCCGCCACCGTCTGCGCGCTGGCGGGAGACGCCTTCGCGGGGACGACGCGCGCGCAGGTGACGGTAGGCAGGGCGTCGGTGAGCGCCCGGTAGGATGTCTGAGCCAGCCCTGACCCCCAACCTGCTCTGTTACGGGCGGGAGGACCCGCTGCCGGAGCAAATCCCGCTGCGCGCCGGTCCGCTGTCCATGATCTACGAAAGCGGCGACCTGCGCTACATCCGCCTGGGTGAGCGCGAGATCGTGCGGCGGGTGTGCGTTGCCGTGCGCGACCACAACTGGGGCACGGTGCTGCCCCGGCTGGTCGATGTGAAGAGGGACATCCGGCGGGATTCGTTTCACATCCGCTTTCGGGCGGAGCACCGGCAAGGCGGCATCGACTTTTTCTGGCTGGGAGTCATCCACGGCGCGCCGGATGGGACGGTTCGCTTCCAGATGGAAGGAGAAGCCCGCTCCACCTTCCGCCGCAACCGCATCGGCTTCTGCGTCCTGCACCCGATGGCGCTGGCCGGGCAGCCCTGCACCGTGCAGCACGTGGATGGCAGCCGGACGGAGGGCGTCTTTCCGCGCTACATCGCGCCGCACCAGCCATTCCGGCGCATCCGCGCCATTACTCACGAGGTCCTCCCCGGCCTGAGGGCGGAGGTGCTGCTGGAGGGCGATGTCTTTGAGATGGAGGACCAGCGCAACTGGACGGATGCCTCCTTCAAGACATACTGCACACCGCTGGAGTTGCCCTTTCCGGTCACGGTTGAAGCAGGGACGCGGGTCTCCCAGGCCGTTACCCTGCGCCTGGTCGGCAGCGCGCCGCCGGCGGGCGAGCCGCCCACCGGTCCCCTGGTGTTTCGGCTCAGCGAGGGGGGCGCCGCGCCGCTGCCGCGCATCGGGTTGGGCGTGGCCAGCCACGGCCAGCCGCTCTCAGCAAAGGAGATCGCCCGGCTGAGGGCGCTGCGCCTTGCTCATCTGCGGGTGGATCTGCGCCTCTCCCAGCCGCAGGATGTTGAGGTCACGCTCCGCCGCGCCGCCGAAGAAGCGCGCGCGCTGGGCGTGGCGCTGGAGGCCGCCCTGCACGTCTCAGACGGCGCTGCGGGCGAGCTGAGGGCCTTCCGCCGCCTGCTGGGTGCGATCAGGCCGCCGGTGGCCGTGTGGCTGGTCTTCCACGAGCGGGAGAACTCCACCGCCGGGCGGTGGGTCGTGCTGGCCCGCCAACACCTGGCGGATTACGACCCGGCGGCCAGTTTCGGGGCGGGCACCAACGCTTACTTCGCCCAGTTGAACCGTGAGCGCCCGCCCGTTCACCTCCTCGACGTGGTGGCCTACTCGATCAACCCGCAGGTGCACGCCTTCGACAACGCCTCGCTGGTGGAGACGCTGGCGGGGCAGGCCGCCACGCTGGAGAGCGCGCGGCAGTTCTGCGGCAGCGCCCGGCTGGCCGTCAGCCCGGTCACGCTGAGGCCGCGCTTCAACCCCAGCGCCACCGACCCCCCGGCGGAGCCTGGAGCGGAGGCGCTGCCTCCCCAGGTGGACCCCCGCCAGATGTCGCTTTTCGGCGCGGGGTGGACGGCGGGCAGCATCAAATACCTGGCCGCGCAGGGCGCTCACGGGGTGACCTGCTACGAGACGACGGGCTGGCGGGGCGTGATGGAAACGGAGCAAGGCTCCCCCCTGCCGGGGCGGTTCCGTTCCATCCCAGGGGCGGTTTTCCCGCTGTATCACGTGCTGGCGGATGTCGGCGCGTTCGTCGGCGGCCAGGTTCTGCCCGGCAGGTCCAGCAACCCGCTGGCCGTGGACGGCCTTGTGCTGCGCAGGGGCGATGCGCGGTGCATCCTGCTGGCCAATTTCACGCCGCAAGCGCGGCAGGTTCTGCTCCCTGATGTGTCCGGTGTGGTTGCCGTCCGGTCGCTGAACGCGGGCAACGCCGTGCAGGCCATGCGGGACCCGGAAGGCTTCCGGTTGGAGGCCGGTCGGCAGGTCAGGGCTGGGGCGCAGGGTGTGGAGCTGGAGATGCCGCCTTTTGCCCTCCTGCGCGTGGACATCCACGCGGCGGGTTAGCTGGCGCAGGTGCGGTTACGGACGCCGGTCCGCCACCGGCTGTTGGAGCGGCTCCTCCAGCGCCAGCATGATGGCCCCCATGATCACGGCGCGAGGCCCCAGTTTTGAAGCCACAATATCGGGGACAAAGGGGACCGCGCCGTTGATGCGCCGTCTGATTGGCTCGACGAGCAGATCGGCGGAGCGCGCCACGCCGCCGCCCAGCACAATGACCTCTGGATCGAGCAGGGCGCTGATGCAGGCAATGGCGTGGCTGAGGTAATCCACTGTCTCGTCGACGATCTGCCGCGCCCAGCCCTGCCCCTGCCGCGCATAATTGAAGATATCCTCCGCCGTCAGGTTTTCCTGGGCCAGGGGATGCGCCTGTTGGGCCAGCAGCGCGCTGGCGCGGCTGGCAATGCCGTTGCCGGCGGCCAGGCCTTCCAGCGCGCCGAAGCCGTCGTACCGCCGCCCCAGGAACTCGATGCCCGGCAGCAGATAGCCGACCTCGCCCGCGCCCTGATGATGCCCACGGTAGAGCCTGCCTTCGATGATGATCCCTGCGCCGATGCCGGTGCCGATGGCCACCGAGACCATGTTGGGCGTGCCCCGTGCCACGCCGAAGCCGAACTCGCCCAGGGCGGCCAGGTTCACGTCGTTCTCGATGAAGACGGGCAGCTTGAAGCGGTCGCTGAGCAGGGTTTTGAGGGGCAGTTCCCGCCAGCCCAGGCCAGGAGCCCAGATGACGATCCCCTCGTCGCTCAGGGTCACGCCCGGCGCGCCCACGCCGATACCAAGGATGCGCTGCCCGGAGGGCCTGGGCATGGCAAGCAACTGCTCGATCAGAGCGTACAGGCTGTCCAGGGCATGGGTGGGGCCGCCGTTATCCTCCCAGGGCCGGTAAACCTGGTGCAGGATGGTGCCGTTCAGGTCCGCCACCGTGCCGTACATCTTGGTCCCGCCCAGGTCGATGCCGACCACGGCGTGGGCGGTGCCCTTGAACTCCAACACGGAGCGGCGGCGACCGCTGCCGGATTTGCGCTCTCTGACGTGAATGAGGTCTTCTGCGCTCAATTGTTCAACCACACGGGAGAGTGTGGGCAGGCTCATGCTGAGGTGGTGGGCGATTCTGGATGGGGCGATGGGGCCTTCGGTGCGGATGAGGTGAAGCACGGCGGAGCGGTTCTGCCTCCGCCGCAGGCTGGCGAAATCGGCTCGCTTCATGATGAAGACACGCTATCGGCGCATATAAGAGTAAGAAAGTTCCTTACAGACTGTAACTATTCGCACTATACACCAGGAGCGGGTTCCTGTCAATAGTCGCCCACCTGGCCGGAATGCGTACCGGGCAACGGCTGGCTTTTTGCTGTTCCGGCTCGGCATGGTAGGATTCGCAATCAGCGGGCGGTGGGCTGCCCGTTGCTTGCTTGCGCCGGGCGCAGGCTTTTCTGCGGGTCTATGTTGGGCGGGGAGGCAGATGGCACTCAAGATCGCGTTTACCGGGACGGGCTACATTGCGAAGATTCATGCACAGGCCGCGCAGGCCCAGCCGGATGTGAAGTTGGTGGCCGTGGTGAATCATCGCCGGGAATCCATGGCGGCCTTTGCGGCGGAGTTCGGCATCCGGCGAACTTACGACTCCATAGAGGGACTGCTGCGCGATGGCGATGTGGACGCGGTGGTCATCGGCACACCCAACTATCTGCATGCGCCGCAGGCCATCGCCGCGCTGGAGGCCGGGGTCCACGTCATGGTGGAAAAGCCGATAGCCATGAACGCCAACGAAGCGCAGGCCATCGTGGAGGCGGGCGAGAAGTCCGGGGCCAGGCTGATGGTGGCCCACTGCTGGCGCTTTGATCCGGAGGTGCTGTGGCTCCGCCGACAGGTCGCTTCCGGCAGGCTGGGCCGCATTGTCCGCACCAAGGGCTACGGCGTCCACACCAACTGGGGGCCGTCTGGATGGTTTACCCGGAAGCAGTACGCGGGCGGCGGCGCGCTGGCCGACATGGGCATCCACGCGCTGGACACGGCGCGCTTTTTGCTGGGCGATCCCCTGCCGGTGAGCGTTTACGCCCGCATCGGAACCTACTATCGTGAGCCTGATGAGAGCTTCGATGTGGATGACACGGGCATCGTCATTGTGAACTGGGACAATGGCGCGACCTCTTATTTCGAATCGGGTTGGTGGCAGCCCCATGCCGATGGCCCGGAGGCCTGCACCCAGTTGTATGGGACGCTGGGCTTTGGGCAGGTCTTCCCGACGCGGCTGGAGCTGCCCGATGCCTCGGCGGGGGAGGTAGAGGTCGTTGACCCCGGCTTCCCGGAGGTACGCGATCCGCACTGCCCGCAGAGCATGTATGATGACCAAATGGCGTACTTCATCGACTGCATCCATAAGGGGGTACAGCCGGTTCCCGGCGGCGAGGAAGGGCTTATCAACATGCGGGTGGTGGATGCTGCCTACCAGAGCAGCCGCATCGGGAAGGTCATCGAGTTGTGAGGCTGGCCCGCGCCCGCGCCGGGGTTACAGGACGGCCTGCATGTCGAAGTAGAGGAAGGCGCTCAGGATGACCAGGGCCGGCAGCGCTATCGCCAGGTAGGCCCATTTGTGCGGGTAGTTGATGCGCCAGAAGCGGCGCAGGCTGAAGAGAAGCGCGCCGATGGCCAGGATGTTGATCAGCAGGGTGATATGGGCGGCCAGCTCGCCGGCTATGCCCAGGATGGGCAGCACGAAGGGCAGGATGACATACTGAATGATGCAGCGCACCCCGGAGAAAACGATGGAGAACCCGAAGGCCTGCTCCGCGCTCCGGGCCGTGTCCTGTTGGGGGGCGGAGGCCTGGGCGCGCGACTGCAACAGGAGCAGGCGGGCGATCAGGCGGTCAATCCGGGCAACTGTGGTTTCCATTTTTTCTGATGCCAATCCTTGAGAGGCTGAACCAGGTGCAAAGCGCACCTATTCTACCCGCTATATCACACTTTGAACACTGTCCTGAGCTGTCGGCGTGCAGGCAGGCAGCGTGGCGTTCTGCCCCCGTCGGGCGCCTGTCAGTCAGGGTTGCCGGAGCGGCTGGGCTTCGGGCTGCTCACCCTCCAGAAGATCAAGCATCTCCAGCAGGTTGAGGAAGCCATCCATGACTCGCTCGCCGGTGGGGGCCAGGCTGCCGCCGGCTGGCTCGATGGTGATCTCAAAGCCCCGGTAGTTGAAGAAGGAGTCAGGGGCCGTCAACTCAATGGCTTTGCGGCCTCTGTCGGAGACCGTGAAGTACCCGGCGCTGGCCAGTTGATCGTAGCGATTCAGCCACAACTGGTAGGCCAGGTTGTCCAGAGGTTGCAGGCCCTCGACGATCAGAACCGCCTGGTGGCCGTCCGTGTCGATGAGGATAATGCCCCTGGCCTCCGGCATCAGGTCAGTGCCTCTGAGGCCGACGATGTAGGGGTTGGGGTTCTGCACGATCGATTGCGCCTGGGAGGGCTGTGCCTGCTGCAACTGGTGGCTGAGCGACACATTGTTGAACAACAGGACTAGGATCAGGGCGAGCGCCAGCGAGCCTAAGGCGAAGGCCATTCTGGCGGGGACGGGCAGGAAAAGCCGCTGCCACCATGGTTGGTCCGGCGCGGCGCTGCCTTCGGCCTGCGGCATCCGGCGGATGTGATTCATCAGCCGCCGCTTCGAATCCGGCAGGGGGGCCACCTGGGGCGTGGACAGCAGCATGCCGTCCACCACCGCCTGCCAGGCGGCCAGCTCGGCCCTGCATTCGGGGCAGTTGCTCAGGTGCTCGCTGACCTGCACCATCTCCTCGTCGTCCAGGCTGCCCAATGCGTATGCGGGGAGCAGATCCTTCACATGATTTGCGGTTGTCATTTCCGCCCTGTTCCTGTCTCATCCCCTGGACCGGGCGCTTCCTTAGAGAATATTACGTACACGGGCCGCCTTTAGATTTACCCCTCGTGGCTGTCTTCCATGGCGCGGCGGAGCTTGTGGAGGGCAGACCGGATGCGGGTCTTCACCGTTCCCAGGGGCTGGTTCAGCATCTCGGCGATCTCGCTGTGCGTGTAGCCTCCGAAGTAGGCCAGGGCCAGGGCCTGCCGCTGTTCCTGGGGCAACGCCTCCAGCGCTGCGCGCAACCGCTGCTGCTGTAGGGCGCTGGCTGCGGCTTCTTCCGGGGAATCCGCCCGTGAAGTCAGCATGAAATCCACGGCGGAGAGATCGATGCTGTACCCTTCCGGGCGCAGCCGCCGCTTGCGCATGGCGTCGATGGCCAGGTGACGCGCCAGGCTGGCCAGCCAGACTTTGGCCTCCCCCCGCTCTGGACGGTAGGTGTGCGCCTTCAACCAAACACGGGTGAAGACCTCCTGCAGGATTTCATCCGCCGCGTCCCGGTCCCCCAGGAATTCGCAGGCAATGCTGAAGACAAGCCCGCTGTATCGGTCATACAACTCGCCGAGCGCCTCCTCGTAGCCGCGCGCGACGAGAAGGAGGAGCGTCTCGTCGCCCAGTTTTGAGTGATCCACGGGAATTTCCTGGCGGCCTCCCCTCATGCTGAGGGATTGGCGTTACGGTCGGGCAATCGTGACGATTGTACCACCGGGGGCACGGCCCGGCATTGCCTGCTGGCACGCGGTTTGCCACGCCCGGCGTGGCAAAAAAACCGCTTCGGGTAAATCCAAAGGCGGCGTTTGCACGTATAGCCCCTATGGAATTGGGTTGAGCTACGGGCTAATGTGGTGGAGAAGGAGGAGGAACAGACTCTTCGCAAGCACAGCAAGCACGCGGCAGGCAGACTGCCCTTGCCCTGTCCTGCTCAACCTGGCGGACATTCGCCTTTTCAATGACTGCTGAAGACTGCTGATTTGCAAAGGAGGATGTGCGATGCGGCGCGTATTGAGTGTGCTACTGGCAGGTATGTTGCTGTTGCTGGGGGCCAGCCCGTCAGCCCCGGCGCTGGCGCAGGGCGGTGAGACGGCTGGCAGTGCCCCGGATTTGCTGCTCTTCACCGAATTTCCGTCTCAAGTCATCGGCGTTGGCGATGTTGTGACGCTGGAACTCAGCCTGCGCTCCGAGGCCACGGCTCAGATCGTCGACCTGGACGTGCAGGATATGCCGGAGGGCTGGGCAGCGTCGTTCCGTGGAAGCGGGCGGATCGTGCAGTCGGTGTTTGTGCAGCCTGAGGAGGATACCTCGGTTGACCTGCGGGTGGAGCCGCCGGCTGAGGTCGAATCCGGAACCTATCGCTTTACCGTGGTAGCGCGCGGCGATGGGGTTGAATCCGAGCTGCCCATCACGCTGACCGTCGAGGAAAGAGCGCCGGCCAGCCTGTCCTTTGAGGTGGATCTGCCCACCGTGCGCGGCAGGCCGGATACCACCTTCCGCTACAACGTGACGCTGCGCAACGAGGGCGACGAGAACCTGAACGTGGACCTTCTGCCGCAGGCCCCGCCAGCCTTTCGGGTGACGATCAAATCGGCCGGGCAGGAGGTGACCACCATCCCGCTGGAGGCGGACGAGTCGGAGCGGTTGAGCATCGAGGTGGAGCCTCTGCTGCGCATCATCCCGGCGGATGATTATCCCATTACGATCCGCGCCCAGGGCGGGGAGGCGTCGGCTTCCGTGGAGCTGACGGCCCAGGTGGTCGGCCAATCGTCGCTGAACCTCACCACGCCGGACGAGCGGCTCTCCGGCGAGATAGAGGCCGGGAGCACGAGCACGGTCACCCTGCTGGTGCAGAATACCGGCTCGGCGGCGGCCCAGGGCATCGATATGAGCGCCTCCTCCCCCAGCGGCTGGACGGTGGAATTTGACCCCGAAGAGATAGGGGAGATCGGCCCTGGTGAGCAGCAGGAGGTCACGGTCAACGTCCGTCCCGCCGATAAGGCCCTGGCTGGCGACTACATGCTGACCTTCCGGGCGCGGCCAGAGGAAGGCACCACCGAGTCCCTGGAGTATCGCGTGACCGTGCGCACCTCCACGCTGTGGGGCATCGTCGGCATCGTCCTGATCGCCGTGGCGGTGGGCGTGGTTGCCCTGGCGGTGGCGCGGTTTGGCCGTCGCTGAGCGTGAGCAAGGGGGCTGGCCTATGCAAGAGCAAGAGTTTGTGATCGAGACCAGAGACCTGACCAAGCGCTACGGCGACTTCGTGGCCGTCGACTCGCTGAACCTGGCCGTCCGCAAGGGCGAGGTCTTCGGCATGCTCGGCCCCAACGGCTCCGGCAAGACCACCACCATCCTGATGCTGCTGGGGCTGACCGAGCCTTCCAGCGGCTGGATGCGGGTGCTGGGCTTCGACCCGGTGCGGCAGCCGCTCAGCGTGAAGGCGCACGTGGGATACCTGCCGGAGCAGGTCGGCTTCTACGACGGGCTTACGGCCCAGGAGAACCTGAGCTACATCGCCAGGCTGAACGGCCTGCCGCGCGACGAGGCCCGCCGGCGCATCGACGCCGCCCTGGAGCGCGTGGGGATGGCCGATGTGGCCGGGAAGCCGGTCAAGACCTTCTCGCGGGGTATGCGGCAGCGGCTCGGCGTGGCCGAGCTGCTGCTGAAGCAGCCCCAGATCATCATCATGGACGAGCCAACGCTTGGTCTGGACCCGGAGGTGGCCCGCCGCTTCCTGGGCATCATCCGCGACCTGTCCCAGGAGGGCATCACCATCCTGCTCTCCTCCCACCTGTTGCACCAGGTGCAGGAGGTCTGTGACCGGGTGGGCCTGTATCATCGGGGACGGATGGTGCTGGAGGGCACGGTGCCGGAGCTGGCACAGCGCGTGCTGGGCGGCGCCTACCGTGTCCGGCTCCAGGTGGGGGATGCCTCTGACTCGCTGGAGGAGGCGCTGCGGGCCTTGCCCGGCGTGGTGAAGGTGCAGCGTGGCGCTCCCGGCGAGTACGTGCTGGAGACCTCCGCCGACGTGCGGTCTGAAGCCGCCAGCGCCGTCGTCACGGCGGGGGGGCGCTTGCAGGCGCTGGATATCGACACACCCAGTCTGGACGAGATCTACGCGCAGTACTTTGAGGAGGTGGAGCGTGTCGCAGCTTGAGCAGGCTCAGACACAGCGGGCACGCGAAGGATCGCCGTGGACCGGCCTGTGGGCGGTGGTCGCCAAGGACATGGCCGATCACCTCACCGGCGCACGGATGTTCATCCTGGAGCTGCTGATCCTGTTGACGGCAGGCGGGACCGTGCTGGCGGCCCTGCAGAACATGTCCACAAGCTCTGGCCGCAACGACCAGTTCCTGTTCCTGCGGCTGTTCACGACGGCGCAGGAGCCGCTGCCGGCGTTTGTGGGCTTCCTGGGCTTCCTGATCCCGCTGATCGCCATCGCCCTGGCCTTTGACGCCGTCAACGGGGAGTTCAGCCAGCGCACCCTGTCGCGCGTGCTGGCCCAGCCCATTTACCGGGACGCTCTGCTGTTCGGCAAATTTCTGGCCGGGCTGTTTACCCTGTCCCTGGTGCTTATGGCCATCTGGTTGCTGATCATGGGCCTGGGAATCAGGAGCCTGGGCGTGCCCCCCAGTGGGGAGGAAGTGGCCCGCAGCCTGTTGTTCCTGGTGGTATCCATCTTCTACGGCGGCACCTGGCTGGCGCTGGCGCTGGTCTTTTCCACGGTGTTCCGCCAGCCGGCCACGGCTGCCCTGGCCTCCATCGCCGTGTGGCTCTTCTTCACCGTCTTCTGGGGCAGGGTGGCCGGGCTGGTCGCCCAGGGCTTGCGGCCCGTCCAGGTCGGTTCGCTGGGGGAGATACTGGCTCAGGCGGAGCTGGCCCAGACGCTGGCTCGCCTTTCGCCCAACACGCTCTTTGTGGAGGCCACCGTCGGGCTGCTGAACCCGGCTGTGCGCTCCTTCGGCCTGGTGCTGCCCTCCCAGCTTGAGGGGGCGCTGTTGGGCGCGCCGTTGCCGCTGGCCGAGAGCGTCATGCTGATCTGGCCGCACCTGACCGGCCTGATCGCCGCCACGCTGCTGCTTTTCGCGCTGGCCTATGTGCTCTTCCAGCGCCAGGAGATCCGCGCATAGCTCCGCCGCGCTGCTGTGTCGAGCGTCAATGATCAGGATCATGCCCCGCCGCGCAGCGGGGCATGTTTTTTGTGCCGTTGTTGCTCTGCAACAGGGCTGCCTGCTAGGAATGCCGGGGGTCCAGGGCGTCGCGCAGGCCGTCCCCCAGCAGGTTGAGGCCGAAGGTGGTGAGGGCGATGGCCAGGCCGGGAAAGAAGGTCAGCCACCACGCCTGGCGCAGGTAATCCCGCCCTTCTGCCATCAAGGCCCCCCACTCCGGCTCCGGGGGCGGCGCGCCCAGGCCGATGAACCCCAGGGCGCTCACGGCCAGCAACATCGCGCCGATACGCAGCGAGACCAGCACCAGCAGGGAGGGCAGCACGTTGGGCAGCACGTGGTGGCGCAGCGTGTGCAGCTCCGGGCAGCCCAGCGCACGGGCGGCCTCCACATAGAGCGCCCCGCGCACCAGCAGGGTCTCCGCCCGCGCCTGCCGATAGTAGGTGGAGATCCCCACCAGCCCCAGCGCCAGGGCCAGCACCAGGGTTGAGCGCCCCAGCGCGGCGGCCATCACCACGGCCAGCAGCAGGCTGGGCACGGCAATCCAGGCGTCCATCAGGCGGGTCAGCAGGGATTCCAGAAAGCCGGTGTACATCCCGGCCAGGACGCCCAGCAGAATGCCCGGCAGCGCGGCGATGGCTACAGCCAGCACCGCCACCGCCAGGCTCAGCCGCGCCCCATACAGCACGCGGCTGAACAGGTCCCGCCCGAAGGCGTCGGTGCCAAAGAGATGCTCCCAGGACGGCGGCTGCAAGCGGTCGGCGGGGGATATCCTGGCCATGTCGTAGGGCGCAAGCTGCGGGGCCAGGGCCGCGACCAGCGCCAGCGCCAGCACGATCACCGCACCGGCCACCAGCGCGGTCGGGTAGCGCCTCTGCGAAGCAGGCGCGTTGAGCGGCAGCAGCTTCGGCAGCGCACCTGGCGCCTGTTTCCGCAGGGCGGAGCCTTCAAGCTGGGTCGTGGTGGTCATAGAACGGATGCCCACTCCCGGTCGCTAGACTGCACGGGTGCTGATGCGGGGGTCCAGGTACAGCACGATCAGATCGACGGCGAACATGATAACGAAGGTCAGCGCGGCGATGGCCAGCGTGGCCCCTTGCAGCAACAGGGGATCGCGATCAAAGGCGGCGCTGACAACCAGCCCCCCCAGCCCCGGCCAGTTGAAGATCGTCTCGATGACGACCAGGCTGCTGATGAGGCGGACGGCTTGCAGGCCCACATAGGTGACCACCGGGATGGCCGCCACCGGCGCAATGTGCCGCCGGAGCACGGCCCGCCCACGCAGCCCTTTGCTGCGGGCCACGGCCACAAAATCCTGCCCGGCGGTCTCCAGCAGGCTGGAGCGCGTGAGGCGGGCGATGCCGGGGAAGAGCGGCAGGGCCGTGCAGATGGCGGGGAGGATCAGATGCCTGGGGCTGTCCGCGCCGAAGACCGGTAGCCACCGCAGTTGCAGCGAGAACAGGCTCACCAGCAGCAGGGCCACCCAGAAGACCGGCAGGGCCATGTTCACCGAGATCAGGGCGCGAACGGCCACGTCCCAGGCCGTCCCCTGCTTGAAGGCGCTGAGCGCCCCCAGCGCCGTGCCGACCGCCAGGCCCAGCGCCACCGCTGTGCCCACCAGCAGCAGGGTATAGGGCAGCCGGATGCCGATTTCGCGGGCCACCGGCTCCCCAGACCGCGCAGAGTTCCCCATGTCGCCGCGCAACAACCGGCCCAGGTAGTCCAGGTAGCGCTGCCACAGCGGCTGCTCCAGCCCCAGTTCGGCGCGCACGGCGGCGCGCGACTCCACCGAAGCGGCTTGGTCCAGCACCACATCGGCGGCATCGCCGGGGGCCAGCTCCAGCAACAGGAACACCAGCAGGGAGAGCAGCAGCAGGCTGGGGATGGCGGTCAACACGCGGCGTAACAGGATGTGCATGGCGTACCGTACCCTCAAGCAGGCTCTCGGCGGTCGCCCGCCGGAGCCTGCGCGGCATATCACCCATCACTCGACGATACTGGCGTTCTCCAGGCTCACGTGGCTGTGGATGAGGGCCACGTCTTGCACGCGATTGTTCACCACTACCTTGGTGATCGGCATGTGCAGGGGCAGCAACGGCAGGTCTTGCATGACGACCCGCTGGGCCTGGGTGTAGATCTCAAAACGGCGCTCTGGGTCAAAGGTCTGCCGTCCCTCGGCGACCAGCGCGTCCAGCTCCGGGCTGGCGTAGCCGTAACGGTTGCCGCTGCTGCCGGACCCCAGGTACACGCGCAGCAGGTCCGGGTCGTTCCAGTCGAAGCGTGTGATCACGATGTCGTATTCCCCGGCGCTGGCCGCCGCGGCCAGCCCGCCGAAATCCAGCACCTCGATGGTGGCGTTGATGCCGACCTCGGCCAGTTGGGCCTGCATCACGGTAGCCATCGCGTCGTAGGTGGGAAAGGTGGAAGTCAGGATGGTGATCTCCAGCGGGTTATCCGGCCCGTAGCCAGCCGCCGCCAGTAGTTCCCGCGCCGCGTCGGGGTCGTAGGTCAGCGCCTCCTCTTCCAGCTCCGGGCTGTAGCCGAAGATGGAGGGGGGCAGCGGCGTGTTGATGACCACCCCCAGGCCGTCCCTGGCGATGTCCAGAATCTCCTGCTTGTTGACGGCATAGGCGACGGCGTGCCGCAGATTCACGTCCTGGAAGGGCGGACGCGCGCAGTTGAACCCGGCAAAGACCACGCCGCGCGCCGGGTTGTCCAGGATGCGGAAATCCGGGTTGTCCTCCACAGGCTCCAGCAGAGGGGCAGAGCTGATGTAGGCGATATCCACCTCGCCGCTCAGCAGGGCATTGACGCGGGTCGACTCGTCCGTGGTGAAGCGGACGTGCAACGCGTCCACGGCCACCGGCCCCGGCGTCTCGTCCACCGGACGGTGCCCGTTGTAGCGGGGGTTGGGGACCAGCGTCAGCCGGTTGTCGGGTATCCATTCGGCCAGCATGAACGGCCCGCTGCCGACCGGCTGGGAGCCGTAGTCCTCCCCGGCGGCTTCCACCGCGCCCGGCTCCAGGATGGCGGCGTAAGTGTACGTCAGGGCGCTGAGCAGGGTCGCGGACGGTTCCGCCAGGTGAAAACGCACGCTGCTATCGCTCAGCTTCTCGAATTCGGTGATGTTGGCGATCTCGCTGTAGATGAGCGAGCGCTGCCCGCGCTCTTGCAGGCGCTGGAAGGTGAAGATCACCGCGTCGGCGGTGAGCGGCTCGCCGTTGCTGAAGACGACATCGTCCCGCAGCTCGAAGGTGACGGCCCGCCCGTCCTCACTGACCGACCAGCTTGCCGCCAGGAACGGCTCGATCTCCCCGCGCGCGTTCTGGTAGAGCAGCGTGTCGTAGACGTAGGCCAGCAGCACCGGGCCGCTGGGGTCCAGGGGGCCATGGGGGTCGAGGGAAACCGGGTCGCGCGACAGCACCATCGTCAGGGACCGCGTGCCCTCCTGGGCGGTGGCGGGGAGCACGCTCAACAGCAGCGCCATAAGCGCCAACATGATGCGAAGTTTTGCGGTCATAGCTCTCCTCAATTAGCTTTCTTGCGCAGGCCGGTTTATTGTTTACAGCAGCACCTGGCGCGTCTCCGGCTGGTAGGCGCAGAACGGCTCTTCGGCCAGGTAGTTTCCGGTGAGGCCATAGGCCCGCGCCCGGCAGCCGCTGCACAGCGCCTTGAACTGGCAGATGCCACACTTGCCCTCCAGCAGGTCGGGGTCGCGCATCTGCTGGAGCAGTTTGCTGTGCTGCCAGATGTCCCCAAAATCCTGCTGCCGGACATTGCCCGCTTCCAGGGGAAGGTAGCCGCAGGGGAAGACCCCCCCCCGGTGGGAGACGAAGATCACGCCCGTCCCGGCCAGGCAGCCCTTGGTGGCCGCGTGCATCTGGCCCTGCCCGCCGCCGGGGTGGCCGCTGTTGCCCTGGCCGTGCACCTGGCGTGCGTGGCTGGCGGGCATTTCCCGCCGGATGCCCTGCCGCCGCTCTTCGGCGCGACGCTGATGCATCACGCGGAAGTAGTGCGGCGCGCACGTGGCCTTGAGCTGGAGCTGCGGCTCGGCCTGCTCCGTGTCGTACAGCCAGTTGAGCACCCGCTCGTATTCCTGTGCGCTGATCATCTGGTCGTCGGCGATCTGCACCCCGCAGCCTACGGGGACCAGCAGGAACAGGTGCAGGGCAATGGCGTCCAGGTCCTTGGCCAGGTTGAGCATGCCTTCAAGCTGCGCCTCGTTGTGCTTGGCCACGGTCGTGTTGACCTGCACCGGCAGCCCCACCGCCCGCAGCGCCCGCACCCCGCGCACCGCCGCGTCGAAGGACCCCGGCAGTCCCCGGAAGGCGTCGTGCGTTGCGGCGTCCTGGCCGTCGAAGGAGATGCTCACCCGCTTGACGCCGCTGGCCTTGATGCGCGCTGCGACGGCGTCGTCGACCAGCGTGCCGTTCGTGGCCAGGGCCACCGGCAGGCCGGCATCGGTGGCGTGGCGGGCGATGGCGAAGATGTCCGGGCGGAACAGCGGCTCGCCCCCGGAGAGCACGAAGACCGGCTTGCCGCTGGCAGCGATCTGGTCCACCAGGCGCATCGCTTCGTCGGTGGTGAGGTCCTGGGGCGTAAGCTGATCGGCGACGGTGATGCGGCGGCAGTGGATGCAGCGCAAATTGCAGCCGGCGGTGCTCTCCCAGAAGACCAGGCGGGGCGGTGGGTAGGGGGACATGGCGCTCTCCTGAGTTGGACGCTAATCTGCGTAATTCATATAAGCATTGCGGAAAAACCTATAAAATCTCAATTATGCTAATGCGCGGCTTTTTGGTATGGAAGTGCCATTTGTCACCCGTTTGTCACTGCCGGCTGGCCTGTTGACGCGCTCAATAGCAGTCCTGGGGTTCCGCCTGTTAGGTGGCAGGCCCGGCGGCCTGGAGCTGTCCCCTGTGGGGCCTGTGCCGGGCTGGCGGTGGGCAGCAGTTGGGCGGGCAGATGTCGTGGCTGGGGCCGTGCGTGCCCAGGTAGCGGCGCTCCGCGCTGGCCGACAGGCGCTCCTCGATCAGCTCGCGGATCATGGCGATGAAGCGGGGATGGATGCCCACCGTCCCGGCGCGGACCATGTTCAGGCCAAGGCGCTGCGCCACCAGTTGTGCCTCTGTATCCAGGTCATAGATCACCTCCATGTGGTCGGAGATGAAGCCGATGGGCAGCACCACCACGTCCTGCGCGCCCGCTTCCTTTAGCGCCCGCAGGTGGTCGCAGATGTCCGGCTCCAGCCAGGGCACGTGTGGCGGGCCGCTGCGGCTCTGGTAGACCAGGTCCCACGCCGTGTGGCCTGCCCCCTCCGCCACCAGGCGGCACGCCTCCCGCAACTGCCGCTCGTAGGCGCTGCTGCGGGCCATGCTGACCGGCAGGCTGTGCGCCGTAAAGACCAGCCGGGCCGCCGCCCGCCGCGCCGCCGGAACGGCCCCCAGCGCGGCGCGGAGGTTCTCCACATTCGGCTCGATGAAGCCGGGGTGGTTGTAGTAGGCGCGGAGTTTATCCACCGCCGGAGCGCCGGGGCCGACCTCTTCCTGCGCCCGCGCAATGTCCTCCCGGTACTGGCGGCAGCTTGAATAGCTGCTGTAGGCGCTGGTGAAGAAGGCCAGCGCCCGTCTGACCCCGTCGGCCCCCATCTGGCGGAGGGTATCCGTCAGAAAGGGGTGCCAGTTGCGGTTGCCCCAGTAGACGGGCAGGGAGGGGCCGTGAGCGGCCAGCTCCGCCTGCAATGCTGCCCGCAGGTCGCGGATCTGCTGGTTGAGCGGGCTGACGCCGCCCAACTGGTAGTAGTGCTCGGCCACTTGCAGCATCCGCTCCCGAGGCACGTCCCTGCCGCGCAGCACGTTCTCCAGAAAGGGCAGCACGTCGTCCCTGCCCTCCGGCCCGCCGAAGGCCACGATGAGCACGGCATCGTAACGGGAGTCTGTATCGTGGCGGGTCATGGGGTTTCGCCCTCCCCATTGGGTGAGCTGGAGGCCGGCCCGGTGCCCACGTGGATCATGCCGTCCCGCACCTCGACGGTGTAGGCGGGCACAGGGGCGCTGGCGACGCCGTCTATCACCTGGCCGGTCTTCAGGTCGAAGCGGGCGTAGTGCCAGGGGCAGGTCACGGTGCAAGTGTGGTCGTCTGCCTCCACCGTGCCTTCGCTGAGCGGGCCGCGCGCGTGGGAGCAGCGGTTGCTCAGCGCGTAGAAACTGCCGCCCACGTTGAACAGCACGACCTGCTGCCCGTCCAGGTAGAGCAGGCGGCTGGTCCCCGGCGGCACTTCCTCCACCGGCCCCGCCTCCACCCACACCGGCGCTTTGCGCTCTGTGTCTTTCCTGCGCGGCTCGGCAATCGGCGGGCCGCCGAGCGCGTCCAGCGCCTCGTCCAACGGCATACGGATGCAGGTGAACAGCGGCGTGTCGCGCAGGGTGTAGAGGCTGGCCTCGGTCTCGCGCAGGTCCTGCACCAGGTCCAGGAAATCGGACGGCTCGTCCGTCTCAAAGGCCACCACGAACTCCTGGTCGTCCAGGCCAAAGGAATAGGTGGTGTTCAGCTTGACGGCGGGATACCTGCGCCCCACCTCGATGTGCTCGTCCATCATGCCCTGCCGCGTCGGCAGGGAGAGCCGATACCAGGGCCGGGTCTTGATGAAGGGATACACGAACAGATAGCGGGCCTCGCTGGGCTGGATGATGAGCCGCTCGACGTCTTCGTTGGGGTTGTGGCGAATCTCGTAGATGGAGCGCTTGGTCTGGGAGAGGAAGGAGTGGGCCAGGTTGAGGTAACCGCCCATCCGCGTGCCCAGGATGGCGGTGGCCAGCTCCTGGAACGGCTCGATGCTCTCCGCGATCTGCCAGAGCAGCAGCTCGGCGTCGGCGCGGGTTCCCATCAGGCTGTAGGGGCGCAGCAGCATGCGGCGGCCAAAGCTCTTGATCGTGTGCAGCAGCTCGCGCTTGTGGTCGGCCTGTTTCTCCGGCGACAGCCGACGCCACAGCGGATCGAGCTTGTAAAAGGCGAAGCGGACGTATTGGCGTTTGACGAGGGATTGCCCGCGCTCTTGCGGCGCTGGGCGGGTCTGGGGAGGGGGGGATTGATGTGGTGCAGGTCTTGTGGCCACGATATTCTCCTGAGCCGGTGACTTGCCAAAAATATACAAAATACTATATATTATGAAAGAATTGTATGACTTTTTAGTAGAATATCCACATTCCCTGCGACGGGCAAGTCCCGCAGCCGCATTCTAATCAGGCTCTAATCTGGCGGGGGCCGCAGCCGACCAGAGGGCGGAGGGCGTGCCTGTTCAGGTAAGCTGGGCGGCCACCCGTTCCTGCAAGTGGGTGATGGCCTTCTCCGCCGATTGCCGGGCCTGGTGCACGCAGTCCGGGATGCCGATCCCCCGGTAGGGGCTGCCGGTGACGTAGATGCCCGTGGGCAGCGCGGCTTCGATGGCTTCCACACGCTCCAAATGCCCGACGTCATATTGGGGGTTGCCCCGCTCCCAGCGGTAGATGCGGTGGAAGAGCGGCTCCGCCCGGATGCCCAACAGCGCGCCCAGCTCCTGCTGCACGGTGCTGAGCAGCGCCCGGTCGTCCAGGGCCATGGACTGTGGGCTGCGGGACCCGCCGAAGAAAACCCGCAGCAGAATGTGGCCCTCCGGCGCGCGGTGGCTGAACTTGGTGGAGCTGACCGTGATGGCGTTGATCGGTCGGCGCTCGCTGCGGGGGATGACCAGCCCGAAGCCGGGCAGGGGGCCGGGCGCGTCCTCCTGCCGGAAGCCGAGCGAGATCGTACCCGTGCTCACGTAGCGGATGCGGGCCAGCCCTTCCGCCGCGCCGGGGGCCAGGTTGCGGACCAGGTCGGCGGCGACGTAGGCCGGCGTGGCCAGGATGAGCGCGTCGCACGCCATCTCGGTTCCGTCACTCAGGGCCACCCGGTAGGCTCCTGCATCATCTCGCGTGATGCTCTCTACCCCGGCGTTCAGGCGCAGGTCGCCGGGCAGGCGGTCGACCAGCGCTTCCACAAGTTCCTGAGTGCCCCCCCGCAGCGTGGCGAACAACGAGGGCACGGCCTTTCCATCTGGAGAGGCTGGGGAGGCGGGCCGGGGCCGGCGACGCGCGGCCAGCATGCCCCGGATCAGGCTCCCGTGCTGCTCCTCCAGGGCGCGGAAGCGGGGGAACGTCGCCAGCAGGCTTTGCCTGTCCGCTTCCGCGTTGTAGATGCCGGACATCAGCGGCTCCGCGATCTTGTCCAGCGCCTCCTGGCCGAGCCGCCGCTGCACGAAGTCGGCCAGCGTCTCGTCCGCGCCGTCACGCCTGGCCGGGATGAAGAGGTCCAGCCCCATGCGGAGCTTGCCCCACGGCGAGATCAGCGGGGAGAGGGCGAAGGGCATGAAGCGGGTCGGCACGATGAGCAGGACGCCCTCCGGCAGCGGCAGCGGCCTGCCCTTGCTGAGGACAAAGACCTTGCGCGCCGCGTCGTTGGTGCCCAGCAGCCGTCCCTCCAGGCCCAGCTCGCGCGCCAGTTGCCAGGCCCAGGGCTTCTGCGTGATGAAAGAGTCAGGGCCGCCTTCCACGATAAAGGGCGCGTCTCCGTGGCCTTCGAGGTAGTCGGTGTATAGCTTGCCGCCCCACCGGCTGGAGGCCTCCAGCAGGGTGGTGTGCAGGGGCAGCCCGGCGGCCTGCGCCTGTTGCCCGGCGTACCAGGCCGCGCTGAGGCCGGCAATGCCGCCGCCGACGATGACAAGGTGCAGGGGATGGGTGGCTGGGGTCATGGGGTCGTCAATGGGTCTGGCGGGCCAGCGCAGGCGCGGAAGCCCGCCCCCGCCTTTTTTGTGGACCGGCAACAACCCGGCCAGAACGGTCGGATGAGGCGGCTGGCTGCCGGGTGCATGGAGTGGCCGGGTGGAATCGTTAAAAATAGCATGAAACAGCGCGTGTATGTGAGCTTACTGGAGATTTTATCAGGATACAAGGACGCAGTATAGCCTACCAGGCCTGGCCGCATAGTGCCATTTGTCACATTCTTGGGTTGATCGCGGCATCTTCGGGCCGTGCGAGGAGCGGGCCTCCTGGCCGCCTATTCGATGACGAGGAGCGGCACTTGCAGCAACCGGCAGACCGCAGCCACCTCCTCTTTGGCGCTGCCGTAGGCCATGGCCCAGTGCTGAGTCGATCCCACCGCCGCCACTTGCTGCAAGAACGCCGCCACAGGCACGTCCAGGCGGACGACGGCGTGGGGATAACCCTCCACCCATGCTTCCGTCTCAATCGCCTCTCCGGTGGTGAGGATGGCCTGCCATCCGGCAGGCGTGCCCCGCAACTGGAGGAGCGTGACCCTGCCGGGGCGCGCCACGAACTGGAGGTGTGCGCCTTCTGTGCGGTCGCTCTGCGCGAATTCGTAGTCGTGGCTGATCCAGCAGCTTCCGTCGCGGGCCAGGGATGGATTCTGCGGCCCGGCGTGCCCCGCCACGATCAGGTTCTCCTCCTCGTCCCAGAACCAGGTTTCCGCGAACAGGATGGGCGAATCCGTCAGGCGGTTGAGGAGGAACACGGCAACGGCAGCGCCCAGGTCGCCTTCGATGGCGACCAGGATATGGTGCGCTTCGAACAGGTCCGGGTACAGGCAGGGGCGCAGGCCAAAGGCAGCGTGCAGCTCCGGCGCGATGTCGTTGAGCGAGATCACGTCGAGCTGGCGGTCCACGGCCACGTGGGCCAGGGCCAGCGAGGCGCGGGCTGCCAGGGAGAGAGTCTGCTCCGCCACCCCTTTGATCGGGTATCTGGCCTTGAGGTCGGCCACGAAGGCGGCGACCTCGCCCTCGCCCAGCGCATCCGCTGCCCGGCGCAAGGCCCCCACCGGGATCAGCTCCACAGTTGGGCCAAGCTCGGCCCGCAGGCGGAATTCGTCCACAAAGGTCGTTTGCATCTGCTCGTTGCGGTGGGGCAGGACGCCCAGCCGCGCCCGGCGCAGCAGCCGGCGTAGCTGCCCGGCCTGGGCAGCGCGTAGCAGGTCGGCGCGCACGCGGGGGTGGTCGGGTGGCCCGGCGGTGAAGGCGAATTCTGCCCCCAGGTTGCGCAGCACGCCCAGCCCTTCCAGCGTCCCCACCGGTCCCGACCCGCGCAGCACCTCCACAAAGGTGGCCGGTCGTGGGGGGCGCTGCCAGGGGAGGTAGCACCACACGGCCAGGGGGCGGCTGGCCACCGTCTCCAACAGCGGGATGAGGTAGAAGTCCTCCGCCCATACCTGGAAGACCAGGATGAACAGATCGACATCCGCCTGGCGCAGGCTGCGTTCCGCCTCCGCCAGCGATGTCCACGAGTTAACCACCCACGTCCCCGCAACGTCGAGGAAGCTCCCCAGGCCGGAGACCAGGGCCTGCTCGTCAAAAGCGATGGCTTCGGCCAGCTCCGGCAGCGCGACCACCGAATCGAACCATCCGGCACGGATCAGGATCAGACCGACTGACGGCTTGGGCAGCGGCATGGCATCCCCCCTTAATCCCGCAGATTTCCGCGAAAGGGCGTCTTCCGGCGAGTCCGCGCGCCTGGGCGCTGATCGCGGCGCGGGTTGTTGACTCGCCATTGAAAACGTCCTATAGTATATATCATAGATAATTGCTTACTGTAAGAAAGTATGATCAAATGCCAACAGGAAAACCCGAATCTTGCGCCATTCCACCTTTTTTTTCCTCGTGCCTCTGACGCGACCGGTGTTCCCCAGGTGAGGCCAGGGCTAGATGATGAAGCGAACGGTGCTGGTGATTTGCCCGCATGCCGACGATGCCGCAGCTTTCTGCGGGGGGCAGGTGATCCGCTTCGCAGATGAGGGCTGGCATGTGGTGATGGTGCGTGTCACCAACGACGAGACGGACTCTGTTGGCCTGAGCCGGGAGGAGACCATCCGCCTCAACACCGAGCAGATGCACGACGCGGCCCGCATCATGGGCGTCGCGGAGATTGTCGAGCTGGGCTACGTGACGGATTGTCTGGGGGATGTCTCCAGGGTCGCGCTGCGGGAGAAGTTCATCCGTCTGTTCCGCCAGCACCGCCCCTATGCCGTCATGTCTTTCGATCCCTATGCGCAGTACGAGCCGAATCTGGACCACGTGGTCGTGGCCCAGGCCGTTGAGGAAGCCTACTGGACGGCTACCTTTGATAAGCACCACCCGGAGCATCTGGCAGAGGGCCTGCACCCACATTCTGTGTGTGAGCGCTGGTATTTTGCCCGCCGCCTGCCGGAGGTCACCTGTGCGGTGGATATCAGCGCCCAGCTTGAGCGCAAGATCGAGGCGCTCTGTGCCCATGTGGAGATGATGCGCAACACTCTCAACCAGTTGCGCTTGCAGCTCAGAACGTGGGGTCGGCGGATCCCTGCCCTGGATGAGGCCATTGAAAGCGGTGATCTGCGCCCGGTACTGGATCCGTGGGTGCGGGAGCGCGCCCAGGCCTGTGGGCAACAGTACGGCCTGCCCTACGCCGAGGTTTACCGCGTTGATCGCTTTGGGGCCATGGAAGCGTTCGCTCAACAGCAAAGCGTGCCGCTGGACGGTATGGAGAATATCCCCATGCATAATCGTCCATGGTTTAAGATGCCATAGGTTTAGGAAAGGAGTTACAACAGCGGCCTAAACAGTGGTGCTCCGTCTGAATTAGCCCTGCAAGGTTTTTTTGCCAAATGGAGGACCTCATGAGAAAAGCGAATCGCCTGTCTGTGTTGTGTGTGCTGGTGGCCTTGCTGTTAATGTTCCTGTCGCTGCCGCTGGCAGGCGCGCAGAACGAGGTCACGATCCGGTTCTGGTCCCATAACTACCCGCCCCGAGAAGCCATTGACCGCGACATCATCGCCCAGTTTGAGGAAGCCCACCCTAACATCCACGTCGAATACACGATTGGCCCAGGTGATGATTTTCTGTACATTCCGCAGTTGCTCACGTCCCTGGCGGGTGGTGAAGGCCCGGACCTCTTCAATGCGCTGACGTTGCTCATCCCGGACATGATTCCATCGGGGGCGGTGGCCCCGGTGAACTACGAAGTGATGGGTTTCACGTCTCAGGATGAACTGGTCGATCTCTACATCCCTGGCCGACTGGCTAACTTCATGGATGAAGACGGTGTGCTGTATGCGCTGCCTACGGAGGTCGGTAACTACTCCCTGTTCATCAACGGGTTGATCTTCGAGGAAGCCGGGCTGGACCCGGCGGAGGATTTCCCTCGAACCTGGGAGGAGATGGTAGAGATTGCGCCGCTGCTTACCAAGCGGGACGAAAGCGGCAACATCACCCAGCGTGCTTTCGACTTTGCCTACCCATTACCGGATGAGTTCATCGGTCACTGGCTCAGTTTTGGCGCGATGGCGTACCAGTTGGGCGGCACGTTCTTTAACGAGGATCTCACCGAGGCTACCGCCAACACCGAGCCTTGGGTGAGGACGCTCACCTATGTGCGCGACTGGGCGGAGGAATTTGGCGGCATGGCGTACACGCCCTCTTCGATTGCCTTCTATGAGGGCAACCTGGGTATGGTCCTCTCCGGTGCGTGGTACTCAGACGTGATCCGCGAGAACAACCCCGACCTGCTCCCCCACATCTATACTGCGCCGTTCCCCCGCTGGGAGGATGCAGTGAACGACACAGGCAGCTACATGTACGACTACGGCCTGTATGTCAACAGCCAGTCCCCACCAGAGGTGCAGGAAGCGGCCTGGATGCTGGCGTTTGAGCTGACCAGCTACCCGGAACGGTATATGACCGAGGCCCTGCTGATGCAACCGCGCGTGGCCCTCATTGAAAACGAAGAGGTGATGGGCAATACCTTCGCCAGTATGTTCATCCAGGATATGGTGGGCAACCCCTTCTTCCCGCTGGTCGAGGGGGGCGCCGAGATTACGCCGATCTTCAACCGCGCCCTGGAGCGTGTGCTGTTGGAAGGAATGGATCCCCAGGAGTCACTGGACATGGCCAATGAGGAACTTCAGGCGCTCCTGGACCGGGCCAACGACTGATATACTGAAGTGTGAGGCGCAGTGGACCACCGGCCTCACCTCGCCGGTGGCCCCCTAATCTACGCGGTCAGGGCAATGAACATTTACCGTAGACGCAGTCTGTGGGGCTTTGCTTTTGTGCTCCCGGCAGTGCTCTTCTTTATCGTGTTTGCCTATTATCCCATTGTCAGCGCAGCCCGCCTCAGCCTGACAGAGTACAATCTGTTGAGCGCGCCCCAATACGTGGGACTGACGAACTATGACTATATCTTCAACAGCCCGCGCTTCCAAAAGATTCTGGTTAACACCTTTGTGTTTGTGGGTGGCTCTGCCATTCCAACCTGGATTATCGCGCTCTCACTGGCGCTGATCTTTACGCAGAACTTTCGTGGGCTGGGTATCTACCGCACGCTCTACTTCGTCCCAATCGTCCTCTCCGAGACGGTTATTTCTATTGTCTGGCGTTTGTTATATCACCCCCAGGGGGCAATCAATGCCCTTGTCGCGCCCTTCAATGGAGGGTATCGCATCCCCTGGCTTAGTGACCCCAACGTTGCCCCGCTGGCTATTATCATCGTCGCCATCTGGCGCGTCTTCGGTTATTACATGATCATCTTTATCACCGGCCTGCAAAATATCCCGGAGGAATACTACGACGCGGCTAAAGTCGATGGGGGCAACCGCTGGCAGGTTTTCCGGCACATCACCCTGCCGCTGTTACGGCCTACGACCCTGTTTGTCGTCGTGATCACCCTGCTCAGCGGGTTTCAGACCTTCGTCTATCAGTTCCTGATCACGTATCGGGGAGGGCCGAATGATGCCACGAATGTGCTGGCCTATTTGATCTACGAGGAAGCGTTTGTGAACCTGAATATGGGACGGGCCGCAGCGATCTCGATGGTGCTGTTTGCCATGCTTATCGTGCTCACGTTTGTCCAGCTTCGTCTGCTCCGGCAGCGTGGGGATGTTTACTAACCATGACCAGCCACCCTCAAGAGCTATTGGCCGAGTATCGGCAACCCTCTCGCAGTGTGGTGGGCGTGTCGCGAACCCAGCGCCTGCTGCGAACCAGCTTCTTTTATGCGCTGCTCACCTTGGGCGCGCTGGCTGTCTGTATACCGCTGATTTGGATGGTATCCAGCTCGCTTAAAGCGCCTGACAAGATATTCACGATCCCTATTCAGTGGATCCCCACGGACTGGCGCTGGGAAAACTACTCCGAAGCGATGAATACTGCGCCGTTCGGGCGTTATTTCCTCAACAGCTTGTTTGTGAGCACCTCCGTGACGCTGCTGAACCTGTTCTTCTGTAGTTTGGCCGGTTATGGTTTTGCCAAATACCACTTTCCTGGGAAGAATCTGCTGTTTATCTTTGTACTGGCCACGATGATGATCCCATTTCATGTCGTGGTTGTGCCTCTGTTTGTGTTGATGCGCGAGCTGAGGTGGTTGAACACCTATAACGTCCTGATTATCCCTGGCATGATGAGCGCCTTTGGCATTTTTCTGATGCGTCAGGCCATTATGACCCTGCCTGACGAGCTTTTCGACGCGGCTCGCATCGACGGCGCGGGCGAGCTGGGCACTTATTTCCGCATTGTCCTGCCTCTCTCCAAAGGTCCCCTGGCTGCGCTGGCCGTCTTCGTCTTCCTGGATAGCTGGAACAGCCTGTTGTGGCCGCTGGTGACCACCAATAGAGATGAATATCGTGTCCTGGCTGTGGGGTTGACTCAATTCCAGACTGTGCATGGAACCAAGTACCATCTGATGATGGCCGCATCAACCCTGGTCGTCATCCCCATGTTGGTGGTCTTTTTCTTCTTGCAAAGGTACTTTATTCGCGGTATCGCGTTGTCTGGCTTGAAAGGTTAAGGGGCAAAATGGCACAATTGAGCGCTGGTGCCGCCAAGACCGTGGTGACGCCGCGTGTCGGCGCAGAGCTGATCGGCTACTTTGACCGCACGGAAGGCTCCACCGGCGTGCACGACGATCTGTACGCCAGGGCCGTGGTGCTGGACAACGGCGAGCTAACCCTGGCCATTTGCAGTGTGGACATCCTGTGGCTGTGGGCCAGCATCGTCAAGGAGATCCGCCAGGCGGTGGCCGGGCGCTGCCCCATCCCGGCGGAGAACATCCTCATCTGTGGGACTCACACCCACGCCGGGCCTGCGCCCCACAACCAGGACGACTGGGATACGCCCCTGGTCGACCTCATCGCCGAGGCCATCGTCGCCGCTTACGAGTCGCGGCAGGCGGCCCGGATCGGGTTCGGGTTTGGGATGCTGTTCGGCTACAACATCAACCGGCGCTGGCTGAACCGCCCGGCTGACCCCTCGGTGGGGGTGATGCGGGTGGATACCGCCGCAGGCAGGCCCCTGGCCGTCCTCACCAACTACGCCTGCCACGGCGTGGTGCTGGGCTACGACAACTACCTGATCTCCGGCGACTGGCCGGGGTATTCCAGCCGCCTGCTGGAGGCCGACCTGGGCGAGGGGGCGGTTGCCCTTTTCCTCCAGGGCGGGGCAGGGGACGTAAACCCGCTGACCGAGACCGTGCGCCAGCGGCTGGCTGCCGCCCACCCCGTGGGGACCATCGGCGAGCTGACCAGTTACTACGGCAGATACGACCCGGACGATCCCTACACCTGGAATATCGAGGATCGCGGCGGGGGGACCTTCGTCGAAGCGGAGACGCTGGCCCGCGCCGTCAACGCCGAGGCCATGCGCGTCTGGAAAAGCATAGAGTTGTCGGTGGATGTGGGCATGTGGGCCGAGCGGGTGATCGTCAACGGCGCTGCCGGGCCTGACGAGCCGCCGGGCGAGGGGCTGTCGCCGGAGTACAGGCGCCTTCTGCCAGAAGTGCAGGAAGGCTCGATCCCGATGGAGATCATGCTGGTCGGCATCGGGCCTGCCGTGATGGTCAGCCAACCCGGCGAGGTCTTCAGCGAGACCGCCGTCGAGCTGCGCAAGACCTGCCAGCAGATGGGCTATGGCTTCCCGTGGCTGGTGAGCTATGCCAACGGCAGCTACGCTTACCTGCCCCCTGCCAACGCCTTCAACGAAGGCGGCTACGAGGTGGGCTGGGCGCGGCGCGTGGGGCTGAGCCGCCACCTGCAAGATCGCATCAGCGATGCAATCCTGCCCGTTCTGCAGGCGCACGCGCCCGCCTGACCGCGCCGGGAAGTCACGCGCAAAGACGTGTCCCCGGCCACCGGGCGGGTGATGGAACGGGTATTCGGGCCAGGATTCAAAAAAGGGGCGCTTTTCGGAGCGCCCCTTGCCGATGTCGTTCCCTGCCGGGCGCTCAGCGGTTTTCGGAGAGCACCTCGTTGACGGCGCGCAGCACGTAGGTGATCGATACAGCGCCGGGGTCCAGGTGGCCCCGGCTGCGCTCGCCAAGGCGGGAGGAGCGACCGCGCTTGCTGACCATGTCTGCGGTGGACCGCATGCCCTGCTCGGCGGCGGGCAGCGCCCGCGACCAGGCCTCGGCCAACGATGCGCCCTGGGCTGCTGCTTCGCCGTAGGCGCGCACGAAGGGGTCGAGCGCGTCGATCATGGTCTTGTCGCCCACCTTGGCCTTGCCCAGGCGGGTCACCATGTTGAGGCCCGCTTGCAGGGATTGGTGCATGGCCTGCGCATCGACCTCGCCCTCCGGCAGGCTCTGCCCGATGGTGGAGATCAGCGTGCCGACCAGCGCGCCGGATGCGCCGCCTGCCGCGTTGGCGAAGGCGGTCCCGGCCTCGGCCAGGACCCGGTGGGCAGAGCCGCCCGCCCTGGCCTCCACGGCGGCGCGGAAGCCGCGCACCATGCCCGCGCCGTGGTCGCCATCCCCTGCCACGGCATCCAGCCGCGCCAGCTCGTCCTCTGCGGCCTCAATGGCCGCCAGCGCCCTTTCCAGACACTGCTGGGCGATTGCCGCACTGTCCGCCATGATCAGCCTCCCAGCCTGGTAAAAGCGGGCGTGGAGGCGGGAGCGTCGTGCAGTGCTTGCAGCTCGTCGTCGAGCCACATCAGCGAGAGGGAGCACCCCGCCATATCGAGCGAGGTCACGAACTCGCCCACGTAAGGCTCGTGAATCTCGATGCCGGCCTTCTCCAGCAGCTTGTAGATGTCCTTGTAGAGCACGAACAACTCCTCATACTTGGTGCTGCCCAGGCCGTTGAGCAGCAATGCTGCCCGGCTGCCCGCGCCCTCAGGCGTGTCTGCCAGCACCGTATCCACCATCAGCCTGGCCAGTTCGCTGGCGGGGAGCATCTCCGCCGTGCGGATGCCTGGCTCGCCGTGGATGCCCAGGCCGACTTCCATTTTGTCCGGGTCCACGGTGAACAGGGGTTGGGGCTGGCCGGGGATGGTGCATCCGGCGAAGGCCACCCCAAACGTGCGGGTCATGGCGTTGGCGTGGATGGCCACCCGCTCCACGTCGTCCAGGGAATCGCCGCGCCAGGCGCTGGCCCCGGCGCACTTGAAGACGTAGAAGTCCCCCGCGATCCCGCGCCGCTCCTCGATCTGGTCGCGCGGGGCCGAGGCCACGTCGTCGGTGACCAGCACGGTGCGGCAGTCGATGCCCTCGTTCTGCAGGCGCATCTCGGCCATGCCGAAGTTCATGACATCGCCGCTGTAGTTGCCGTAGGAGAACAGGACGCCCGCCCCGCCATCCAGGGCCTTGCCACAGCGGTAAGCCTGCTCGCTGGAGGGGCTGGTGAAGATGTCCCCAATGACGGCCCCGGCGGCCAGCCCTTCCCCCACCAGGCCGCAGAAGGCCGGGTAGTGGCCGGAGCCGCCGCCGATGATCAGGGACACCTTGCCCTGCACCGGCGCGCCGACCGCCATCACGCCGGAGGCATCGGGCACTTTGCGCACGTAGCGGCTGTAGGCGGCGACAAAGCCTTCGACCATCTCGTCTTTGAAGGCCTTGGGGTCGTTAAATATCCTTGTCATAGGTGGCTCCTTATCAAGACTCAGGCTCTCCCAGGCGTCCCCTGCGCCGGGGGATCGTGTGGCGTCCTACTGGGTCATGGGCAGCGTTTCCGCGCTGTTCATGAACGCGATCGTCTGCTCCAGGTTGACGATCCCGGCGTCGGAACCCAGGCCGGTGATGACCAGGCTGCCGCAGGCGGTTCCCAGGCGGGCGGCCTGGGCCAGGTCCCAGCCCAGGGAAAGCCCGACGATGAACCCGGCGCAGTAGGCGTCCCCGCACCCCGTCGAATCCACCACCGGCACCTTGTAGGCCGGGATGCGGATCTCGTCCATACCTGGGGCGCAAATGCTGCTGCCTTCGCTGCCCATCTTGAAGACCGTGTGCCCCACGCCGCGATCCAGGAAGAACTGGATAACGTCCTTGCGGTCCTCCAGCTTGCAGATCATTTTGGCCTCTTCCAGGCCCGGCATGAAGTAATCGATGTAGGGCAGGGCAGGCTCCAGCAATTCTAGCAGATCAGGTCGGTCGATGGCGATCATGTCGTGGGTGGTGGTGACACCGTGCTCTTTGGCGAACTTGAGGATCTCCGCCGTCGGCTGCCCGTCCAGCTTGGCCATCAGGTAGGTGCCGCCAAAATGGAGGTAGTCCGCGCTGGCGATGGCATCGAAGTTGATGTCGTCGATGCTCAGCTCCGCGTTGGCCCCCAGCACGTGCAGCGCCGGGCGGTCGCCGTTGGGGCGGATGGGCAGCATGGTGGCCGAGGTTTGCACGCCGTCTTTGGCCACCAGGTTGGTGGTGTCCACGCCGTAACGCTCCATCGTGCTGCGAACGAAATTGCCCAGCTCGTCTTTGCCGATTGCCCCCATGGCCAGGACATGCGCGCCCAGCTTCGCCAGGTCGATGCTGGTCCCGGCGGCGGTGCCGGCCACGGTGATGCGTATCTCGTCAAGCAGGTCCACGTTCTGTCCATCGGGGATGCGCTTGACAGGCCGCCCCAGGATGTCAAGGATATGAATTCCCAGACTGACGACAGTGGCCATAGAGTTCATCTCCTTTGTGACAGGATTTTGAGCGCGATAAATTGCCAGCTCCCAAGACGGCAACTGGCCTCATACACCCTGGCCCGGCAGGCCCTCCGCTGTGCTGGTGGACGGAATTTGCGCGCCCTCCTGTGGAAAGGCCCCGCCCTGCGCCGCCCGGAGGGCCTGCGGATTTGTGGGATCGGCTGCCTGCTGCTCAGCCCCGTTCAGCCGACAGGGTCACAGGCAGTTGGTGGCCGTCCGTGCCGAACACGGTGATGGCATCCAGAGGGCATTCCATCCACACGCTATTCGCGATCTGCTGCCCCATCTCTGGCCTGACCTTGGCCTTGATGATCTGCTCGCCGACCCTGATGGCCAGCAGATATTGCCCCCCGACCACAATCGACTTGCGCTCCACCTGCCCGGCGACGGCGGCGGGGCTTGGCCCTGGGCTGATACGGATTTTCTCCGGGCGGATGCCGATGGAGACCTGACGATGGTCGCCCAGGCCGGAGGCGTGCACCGGCTGCGCAAACAGCGGGCTGCCCAGTTGGGCGCGCCCGTCGACAGGGTCCACCTTGTAGGGGATGAAGTTCATCCCTGGGTTGCCCAGGAACCAGCCGCCGAACACGGTGTTGGGGCGGTTGTAAAGCGCGCGGGGGGTGTCGCGCTGGACGATCTCGCCCTCGTTCATCAGGGCGATCTCGTCGGCGAGCGTCATTGCCTCCGTCTGGTCGTGGGTGACGTAGATGATCGTCTGGCGGTGCTGCCGTGTGAGCCGCTTGAGGGCGGTCTTCAACTGCACCTTGGCCTCAACGTCCACGTTGGTGATCGGCTCGTCGAACAGGATGATCTTGGGCTGGCGGGCCACCGCGCGGGCCACAGAGACCTTCTGGCGGGTGCCGGTGTCCAACTGGTCGGTGTATTTTTGCAGGCTGTCCTGCAAGCCCAGAATCTCCGCCACCTCCTCGATGCGCTGGCGGCGCTCCTGCTCCGGGAGTCGGTCCTCCAGCAGGGGTAGCTCGATGTTCTGGTAGACGGTGATCCCCCGGTAAACCACCGGATACTGGAACACCATCCCGATGTTGCGCTGGCTGGGCGAAAGGTCGGTGACGCGCTGGTCGTCGAAGTAGATCTCGCCGGCTGTGGGTTCCTCCAGCCCAGCTATCATGCGCATGAGGGTCGTTTTGCCGCAGCCGGATGGCCCCAGCAGGCAGGTCACAGTCGAGGTGGGAAAGGTGATGGTGATGTCCCGCACGGCGACCAAATCGCCGAATTCCTTGCGCAGGTTTTCCAGTCGAATTTCGGCCATCTTACGCTGCCCCCTGTCCGACACGGCGCCCGTCCTGCGGCGCGTAGAGCACCAAAGCCTGCGGCGGCACCCCAATCGTCACGTGATCCTCGGCGAGCATGTGGGCGTCGTCGTGGCTCACAACGGACACCAGGGTGACGCCCCTGGCCTCCAGGTGAACCACCAGCTCGCCGCCCAGGTCCTCCCGCAGCATGATCTGCGCCTGCTGGGTGAGCAGGCCATCCCCGCCGTTGGGGACAAACCGGATGTCCTGCGGGCGGACGGCGACGGTGACTTCGTCCGTGGCCGGGGCGTTCCCGTTCAGCTCAACCGGGAACTCGAACAGCTCCGTCCTGCACAGCGTTTTGCCCCCGGTGGCGGCCAGGTGGCCGGAGAAGAGGCTGGCCTGCGGCGTGCCCAGCAGGGTCATCGTGCGCAGGTGTTGCGGGGCCGCGTACACCGCTTCCAGAGGCCCCGCCTCGATCACGCGCCCGTCGTCCAGCAGGGCGATCTTCTGGGCCAGCATCAGGGCTTCCAGTGGGTCGGAAGTGGTATACACAAAGGTCGCCCCCAAAGATTCCTGCATCTGCTTGAGATCGTCGAAGAGCTGCTCGCGCAGCTTGAAGTCCAGGCCGGTCAGCGGATCGTCCAGGACGAAGATATCCGTGTCCTTGACGATGCCCCGCGCGATGGCCACGCGCTGTTTCTCCCCGCCGCTCAACTGGTCGGGGGTCTTGCTGAGCAGGGGGGTGATGCGGAGCATCTCGGCGGTGCGCTCGACGATGGGCCGGATGTCGCTGTGGGGCACGCGCCGCAGCTTCAGGGAATAGGCGATGTTGTCGTACACCTTGTAGTGGGGGTAAAGGGCAAAGGATTGGGGGATGTAGCCGATGTTGCGCTCGCCCGGCTGCTGGTGTGTGACGTCCACGCCGCGCAGGAAGACCTGCCCCCCTGTGGGCGGTTCCAGCCCGGCCAGCAGGCGGACCAGCACCGACTTGCCACAGGAAGGCGTCCCGAAGATCACGGCAAAAGTGCCAGCCTCAATGGACAGGCTCACCCCCTGCAGGACAGGCTGCCGGTGGTACGCTTTTGAAACGCCACGGAATTCAACGGCGAGCATGGCTATAACCCCTCTCCAATGTCAATAAGAGATGGAGTCAGGTAGACGCTGAGCAGCACGATGCCGATGATGATGACCGCCGCGACGAGCAGGAACTTCATGGACTGGGCAAAGTTGGCCGTTGAGGGGATGTTCCCGAAGGCGATCTGCAACAGCGTGAGGCCGATCAGCAGCAGCATGCCCGCCCTGTAGACATCTCTGCTCCATTGCTGGGTGATCAGCAAGAAGCTGAAGAGGAGCAATCCGATCAACGCTGTCTGCACCATGAAGGCAAAAGGCTGTCGTGTGCGCATCACACTTCTCCCCTCACCGTGCCAAAGGTCATGCCGACCAGCAAGTAACGCTGGAAGAGATAGATCAGGATGATCGGCGGCACCATGTAGAAGGTGGTGATGGTGGCCACGAAAGGCCAGTCCACCCCGGCGTCCGCGTACATGCCGGTGGCCAGGGCCACCGGGATCATCTCTGTGGCGCGGCCCCCGATGATGAAGTTGAAGAGGAACTCGTTCCACACGAAGATCAGGTTGAAGATGAACGCGGCCACCAAACCGGGCCGAACCTGGGGCAGCACAACGCGGAACAGGATGTGCAGGCGCGATCCGCCGTTGACCAGGGCCGTCTCGTCATAGCGCAGGGAGACGCCGTCCACAAAGCCCTTCAGAATCCACACGGAGAAGGGGATGCTGAACATGGCGTAGAAGAGCGTCATGCCCACCGGGCTGTCCTTCCAGCCAAGGGCGGAGTACATGAGGAACACCGGCACCACCACTGCCGCAGCCGGCACCATGCGGATGGAGAGCAGCACAAACATCAGGAAGTTGGTGCCCCGGGGCTTGTAGCGCGAGAAAGCATAGGCTGCCAGGTAGGATACCACCAGGGCGATCAGCACCGCCGTAATGGTGATGAGCACGCTGTTGCGCGTGTTGTGCCAGAAGTTAGGGCGCGTGAACAGGTCCTGCCAGCTTGACAGGGTGGGGACAAAGACAAACTGCGGTGGTGTTGCCAGGATGCCGTTCTTGGTTTTGAAGGCCGCCATGAAGATCCACAGCGCCGGTATGAAGAAGATGAGCGCGATGATCCAGAGGAGGATGTGGTAGAGAGTCTGTTTCCAACTCTTGCGCATTTTATACGCCCTCCTGCTGTCTTCTACTCAGGTTCAGGACGAACAGGTAGATGGAGGTGAAGGCAATTGCCGTGAGCAGCAAGATGACGGCCAGCGCTGAGGACCAGCCCATCTGGAAGCCCTCAAACGCCTTGCGGTAGAGCGCCAGCCCGATCAGCTCGGTGTCGTTGCCCGGACCGCCGCGCGTCATCAGGTAGATCAGGTCCATCGTCTTGAACGAGTCGATGGTGCGCAGCAGAATGCCCAGCATCAAAATGAACTTGCCGTGCGGCAGCAAGACGTGCCGGAAGCGCTTGATCCAGGAGATGCGGTCAATGGCGGCTGCCTCCAGCTCCGCTTTGGGCACTGATCCCAGCGCGGCCAGCGTGATCAGCATCATGAAGGGCGTCCACATCCAGATATCGACCAGCAACACGGCAATGAAGGCGATGCCGTGCTCCCCCAGGAAGTCGGTGGTCTGCCCGCCCAGTTGGGTGAACAGGTAATTGGCAACGCCGAAGGTGGGGTCGTAAATGAGGCGGAAGAAGGTGCTGGCAGCAACCGGCGTGATGACCATGGGGGTGAAGATCATGGTGAGCGCCAGACGGCGCCCCGGCAGCTTGGAGCTGTTCCAGAAGACCAGGCCGAGCAGGATGCCCAGCACGGTCTCCGAACCCACGCTGGCCGCCACCCAAATGAAGGTCTTGCTGAAGCTCTGCCACACGCTGACGTCGGTCAGGAGGTCCGCGTAGTTATTAAGCCCGATGTAGCGCTCCGCCTGGCCCGTGATCAACGAATAGCGGTAGAAGCTCATCCCGATCATCCAGAGCGTGGGGATCACATTCCAGACGACGAAGAAGATCAGAACCGGGGCGAGCAGCATCGCCGGCGACAGGCGCGGGTGGTCGAACAGGCGCAGCGCGCGGGCCTGCCATCGCCGCCAAGGGGGTAGCTCAGGTCTGGGCTGCACGACTGAGATGTCCCTCGTTTCTGAGCCCATGACATCACCGCCTTTCCACAATCTCACATGTTGCTGGCATATTAACACGAAAGGTGGGCAGGCACGCCTGCCCACCGTGTGATGCTCTGAAGGGGGAGCTTACTCCAGCGTAATGTCGGCGCACTCCGCCGGAGGCTCGACCTCGCTCCTGCCGTTTTCGTACAGGATTTGCTGCTGCTGGCAGGCGATCCAGTTGAGCGTGTTCATGGCGTCGTCGACCTGCCCGGACGCATAGGCCGTCCACCCTTCCTGCTGCACGGCCAGCATCTCAGAGTAGTTCGGCTCATGCCAGAAGTCACGCGCACGGTCCTCCCGCAGCATGTAGCGGTAAGCGCGGTTCCAGGGGTTGATGTCGTCGAAGCCCTCGGAATTCAGCGTCACGGCGTCGGTCGGGTTGCCACCACGCCGGGCGTATTCAAGCTGCGTCTCCGGCAGGTACCACCAGACCAGGAAGTCCAGGGCTACGCGCATGTGCGCCTCGTCGTTGAAGGCGTTGATCACCCACGGCTGGCCGCCGATGGAGTACACGCGGCGAATCTCGCCGTCTTCGGTCTCAAAGCCGGGCGGGGGCACCACCATCACGTTGTCGCGGTTCTCTTCCGTGATCATGGAGAGGCCGACGGCGGCCCACTGGAAGGCAGAGAAGACCTTGCCCTGCGTGAAGGCGTCCACGTTCTCCGAGATGCCGTAGTTGATGGCCCCTGGCGGCTGGTAGTTCAAGAAGCGGCGGTTCCACTCCATGGCCTCGGCGTTGACCTCGCTGTTCAGAATACCCCATACCTGGCGCGTCTCCGGGTCCCAGATGTCGCCGCCCAGCGAGAACATGAAGGGGTAGAGGTACATGGTCATGAAGTCGTATTCGCGCGAGTACTGCATCACCGTGCCGTAGAGGTCTTCCTCCGGGCGGGTGAAGAACTCGGCCATCTGCTCGAACTCCGGCATGGTCAGCGCTTCGAAGTCCTCGAAGGTCTCCGGCATCGCCCAGCCGTACTGCTCCTCAAAAGCGGCGCGCTCGTCCGGGTCCAGCAGCAGGTCCTTGCGGACGAACAACACGATCACGTCACCCTCTTCCGGCAGGCCCCAGATCTCATCGCTGCCATCGGGGTAGGTCATGTAGGTGTTCACCACGACGGGATCATACCACTCGATCTCGGCCAACTGTGGATAGTCTGGGAAGACCTGGTCGTCGATATCCACGATCCAGCCCGGCTCGGCCAGTGCGCCCAGCCACTGGCTGTCGCTGACGATGATGTTGAATTCCTGGGAGCGGGTGGCCAGGGAGGTAGCTGCTCGCTGGAATAACTGCGAGAAGGGCGCGTCTGCAAAGCGGAAGGTAACTTCGTAGCAATAGTTTTCTCTGGCGTAAGGGGCGAACAGGTCCGTGGCCATTTCCACACCCAGGCTGCTGGGCAGCCAGCCACCGATACCCAGAATCGCCATGTCAATGGTCTGGCCGGCCAGCGGGTGGTCACACTCACCCTGGGCCGTGACTGTCATCGGCACGATGAGCAGTGCCACAATGCATAGAACGAATAGCACCTTTGTGACCTTGGAGCTTCCAGACATGGATATCTCTCCTTAGTAGGGATTGTGCTGAGCTATTCTGGAACCGATTACATTGTAGTATGGGTTTATTTTTTGCACAAGATCACTTGGGCTTAGCACCCAAGAATTGAGCTTCCAGTCACGGTATGTTGGGAAGAATGTCATCAATAGCAGGAAGTGAGGTAAGTCCATCTTCTCACCGCTGACATTGCCAAGGCCCCGCTGCCGGGGCCTTGTGTGTGGCGCTTGCTGGCCTGCCGCCTGCCTGCAAGCTAGGGCCGTTTGATAGCGGCGAAAGCCGCCGTGGTGGCCCGGATGCCCGCCTCCACGGGCAGCCGCTCCATGCTGGAAGCGCCCACGAAGCCGTCGATGGGGATAAGCTTGAGAATCGCCTCAACGTCTGCGGGTTCGGCGATGGGACCGCCGTGGCACAGGATGAGCATCTCAGGGTTGATAGCGTGGGCGGCCTCGGCCATGCGCCCCACCAGGGCCGCCGCCTCGTCCAGCGTCATGGCGTGAGCAGCGCCGATGGCCCCACCCGCCGTAAGGCCGACATGCGCCACCAGCACGTCGCAGCCCGCTTTGGCCATCTGGCGCGCCTCCTCTGCGTTGAAGGCATAGGCCATGGTGAAGATGTCCATTTCGTGGGCCAGCGCGATCATCTCCACTTCCTTGCCGTAGCCCATGCCGGTCTGCTCCAGTTGTGCCCGGAAGTTGCCATCGATCAGGCCCACGGTGGGGAAGTTGTTGACGCCGGAAAAACCGGCAGCCATCACCTGTTGCAGGAAGGTTCGCATCACGCGGGTGGGGTCCGTCCCGTTGACCGAGCAGATCACCGGGACCTCCCGGACGACGGGCAGGATTTGCCGCTCGCCCATTTCCAGCGCGATGGCGTTGGCGTCGCCATAGGCCAGCAGCCCGGCCAGGGAGCCAAGGCCGTGCATCCGGTAGCGGCCCGAATTGAAGACGAGCAGCAGGTCTGCGCCGCCCGCCTCCTCGAATTTCGCGGAGATGCCGGTCCCGGCCCCGGCGGCAACGATGATGTGCCCGCTGGCCAGTTTGCTCCGCAAGCGCTGTAGAACCTGCTGGCGGTTGTGCTGTTTCATGTTTTCCCGGTCCTTTGCTGGCGTTGGATCAACGACCCATAAGCTCAACCATCAGGCGGCCCACCCGGGCCGCAAAGGCCTCGTCATCGATGTGGTGCTCGTCTTCAATCACCCGGATGCCCGGAGCCAGTCTGGCCTTGAGCGTTTCAAACAGCGCCTCGTTGGCAGGGGGATCGTAGAAGATTTTGCCGGGGCGGTCAATTGAGGACAATCCGCCCCTGGGCAGCACCACGCAGACCGGCCCCCTGGCCCGGTTTAGCCGCTCGGCGATGAAGGTGGCGATGGCAACATTTTCCTCGACTGTGGTGCGCATCGTCGTCATGGTGGGGTTATGAACGTTCAGCGTGCGGTTGCGGAACCTGTCCGGAATCTGATCCCGTGGGGGCAGGACGACTGTATCGGCGGCGCCGGGCACGATGACCTGGGGCAGGCCCAGCGAGGCGGCCATCGTCAGCCGGTCAGGCCCGGCGTCATGCAGCCCCCCGACCAGGTGCGCGCCCACCTCGGCCAGGGTCATATCCATGACGCCGTGGATATGCCCCAGGGACATGAGCCGCTCCATGCTGCGGCCCCCGACCCCAGAGGCATGGAACACCCAGGTTTCCAGGCCGGCCTGCGCCACCTCCTGCCGGGCGCGGCTGACGCCGATGGTTGTGGTGCCGTACATGGTGATGGACACAACCTGTCTGCCGGACGGGGTATAGGGTTGGTGCCCCCGGACCATGCCCGCCACGGCCCAGGCCGCGTTGTTCAGCACCATCTCCAGCATCGGGTTGAGTCCGGAGATATCCAGCAGGGACGGGATCATCACGATGTCGGCGATGTCCACGTGCCAGCGCGTGTTGCCGGAAGCCAGGGTGGAGACCATGACCTTGGGCACGCCGTAGGGCAAGGCGCGCATGGCTGCCGTGCAGATGGTTGTGCCGCCCGATCCCCCTGCACCGATCACGCCGTGAACCTCACCGGCTGCCACCCGCTCACTCAGGACGGCGGCGGCGGCCTCGCTGATGGCCGCGACGGCCTCCCCCCTGGGCAGGCTTCGCAGTGCGTCGATGTCGGCTCCGGTGGCTGCGGCAACCTGTGAGGCGGGGATGTCCACTTCCAAGGTGGTCGGACGGCTGACGCCAACATCCATCAGCAAGGCCTGGCAACCTGCCGCCCGGACCCTTTGCGCCAGATAGGCCAGCTCCGGCCCTTTGGTATCCATCGTCCCCATGACGACGACGGTCTTCGGCGTTTCGGCGTCAGTCATGATCACCTGCCTTCTGCGCGGGATGCATACAGCGCGGCAGTCTCCCTGCCGCAGGGCGTTCCGGTAGCCTGCAAAACAGCCTTCTCAGCAGCAGAGCACCCCGCCTGTTTCGGGATGGCTGGCTGAGCAGTGGGCGTCGTTGGTGGGCGGGATGGTTATCCTGTGAAGAGTGGTTGGGGGCGGGGCTGTTGCCAACGGGCCAGGGGGCAGCAGCCCGGACGGCCCGCTATGAATCAGCCGCGTCGGAATCGTTCAGCAGACGGCGTAGTTCCTCCTCCCATACCTCATCCAGCGGGTCAAAGGTCACCTCGGTAAATTCCTCGGACAGGCGGGCCAGGTATTCCCGCACGCCAAGCTGAGGGGCTGCGCTGTCGAGTTCCTCCACTTTGGCGTCCATGACCTGCAACAAACGGGCGCTTTTCTGCTCTAGATCGGAGAGATCGAAGCGGGTTTTGAGCATGTAGTTGATGCGCCGCATGACTCCCAGCCAGGCCATGAAGTCGTTCTCAATACGGAGGGTGTTGCCGATGTTGGCCAGGGTGGAGAACTCGTAGGTGGGCACGAAAGCGTAAAAGCCCACGAATTCAAGCTCCTGCTCGCCTGCCCTCCGGCAGATGTAGGACCCGATGCTGGCCCCGCCGTGGTAGTCCGAGAGGTTGACGGCCAGGTTGCTGATCTCCTCTTTCATGCCGGGCAGGCTGTAGATGCAGGAGACCATGCGTTCTTTATCGTAGGGCAGCTCCCCGTAGACGCCGCCAAGGCTGACGATGCGCCGCACGCCCAGCGTCTGGGCCGCCTGCAAAAACGCAGCCACGTAGCGCTCGATATCCAGGTGCGGCTCATCTCCTATGAAGAAGACCACGCCGCGCTGCTCATCTCCTGCGTAGAACAGATCGTTGCGCCGTTCCTCCAACGACTGCGGATAGCCCTCGTCGAACTTGACGACCGGTCGGACCAGGTGGTGCGTGCCGGGGATTTGAAAGAGGTAAAAGCTGTCGGAATGAATCGTGCCGATGTGCCGGGCCTTGCTTTGCTGGATGAGGTGTTGGGGCAACCCGGACGAGATCGAGCCAGCATCCGCCCATTGCCGCCAGCCAGCGATCATATCGATGTGGCCTGCTTCCGGTCGCTCCCAGAGTTCCAGTACATCAGACATGCCGGATGTCTCCATCGGTAAGGGTCGGGCCGTCTGCTACCATTCAACATACCATATCCTGTGCGATACGCCAACCAACCGCGCGGGGTTGACTCGTGGGGAACAGGGGCGTGGGCAAAGCCACAAGCGCCAGTTCCATGCTTTCTGGCCGATCCTGTGGTATAAGGGATGGCCCTGCGTGCTGTGTGGCGCAACGGGGCGCGGGGCCGTCACGTATAGTACACCATGAAGGCCGTCTGTTGTCCCCGGTGCGCGGCCTGCCGGAAAACGTAAGTGGGAGAGAAGGCGTGGCATGAGCGAAAACGGCTGTGTATTGTGCACCGAAGACCTGCATAAACACTTCCAGGCTGGCGAAGTGACCGTGCGCGCCTTGCGCGGCATCAGCCTGGAAGTCAAGCGGGGGGAGTTCCTGAGCATCCTTGGCCCTTCGGGCAGTGGCAAGTCAACTCTGCTTGGCCTGATCGGTGGGCTGGATACACCCACGCAGGGCCGGGTCATTCTGGACGGGGTGGACATCACCAACCTCAATGAGCGGGCCTTGACCCGCATTCGGAACGAGAAGATCGGCTTTGTCTTCCAGTCCTTCAACCTGATCCCCACGCTGACCGCCCTGGAGAACGTGGCGCTGCCCGTCCAGTTCTCGCGCCAGCAGAAGCGTGACGCCAGGAAGCGCGCGGCGGAGGTTCTGGAGATGCTGGGCCTGGCCGACCGCCTGCATCACCGCCCCAGCCAGCTTTCCGGCGGGGAGCAGCAGCGTGTCGCCATCGCCCGCGCCCTGGCCAACGAGCCGCCCCTGCTGCTGGCCGATGAGCCTACCGGCAACCTGGACACTGTCTCCAGCCAGGTGGTGCTGGAGGCGCTGCGCAACGTCCAGGCGGCCACCCAGACCACCCTGATCATCGTCACCCACGATGTGGATATTGCCTCGCAGGCGGATCGCCTGGTCTTCCTGGTGGATGGGCGTATTGCCGAGGATATTGACACGCGCGGGATGGGCCAGCAGGCCGTCCTCCAACTGCTCAAAGACAGGCAGCCCAGCGATAAGGCGCCGGCCCTGGCGCTATAGGCTGTAGAATCGCCAGGAGGAGACATGAGCGACGAGGGGCTGGCAGCAACACGGGAGCTTCCTTTAAGCCAGCAGGACGACGAAGCACGGAGGCCTCTGGTGGAAATGATGCCGCACAGCGAGATCGCCGGAAAGCGGCTGGCGCAACTGGACGCGATCGCGCCGCCGCGCTAGGAGACCGACCATGCTGGAAAAGCTGGCTTTTGCGCTTTCATACGCGGTGCGCAACATGATCCGGGACAGGGGGCGTGTGGCGTTCACGCTGCTGTGCATCGCCGCCGGGGTGGCCACCGTGGTTGCCCTGCGGGCGCTCGGCCTGATGCTGACCGACGCCCTGACGAGCAATGCGCAGGCGTTTCTGCGCGGCGACGTGCGCGTTCGCGGCTCCAATGCCGGGGAGATCACCGTCAGCGCCTTCAGCGACGGCGATGGTAGCTATCATCCGTTCACGGCGGCCAACATGCCGTCCATCAACGAGTGGGCCGCCAGCCGCGACATCGCCATCACCTACACCATGAACACCGAGCTGATGCAAGCGGCAGTGGTCACGGAAGGGCAGGCGGGGCCGCCCGCGCTGGCGATGGGGGTGTTCATCGACCCACAGGTCTACCCTTTTTACGATACCATCCTGGCGCAAGAACCGGCAGAGGTGCCGCTGAGCGCCTTGTTCGACGGGCCTGACCAGATCGTGCTGGGGCGGCGGCTGGCCGACCAGATCGGCGCTGAAGTGGGCGACCTGGTGCGCATTGGCTCGGCAGAGCGCCTGCACACCGTGACCGGCATCGTGCCCGATTCGGCGGAGAGCAGCTTTGACAACCCACAAAGCCTGCTCTTTAGCTTTGTGTACCTGGACCGCGCCGAGCTGGCCCAGTTCGGCCTGCCCGATGTCGCCGACCGCGCCTATCTGAAGCTGCCGCCTGGAACCGACGAGGAGCAGATCGTCCGGCAGGTCCGGCAATGGCCCCTGGCGGATGACTATCCCCGGCGGCGCGGCAACTGGCGGGTCACCACGGCGACCGAGGTTCTGGCGGACAACCAGGTGATCGCCGACGTGATCTCGCGGTTTGTCCTGGTGCTCAGCCTGGTCGGGCTGGTGATCGGCGGCGTGGGCATCATCAATACGATGATGGTTGCCGTGAACCGCCGCTCGCTGGAGATCGCCATCCTTAAGACGCTTGGCCTGCAGGGCCGGGATGTCTCCCTGGTTTTCATGGTGGAGGCGGCGCTTTCTGGCCTGGTGGGCAGCGCGCTGGGCATTGTCCTCGGCATCTTCTTGAGCTACCTCGCGCGGGATATGGGCCAGCAGGCGTTCGCCGTCCCGCTGCCCTGGCGGGTCTACGGGGACCCGATGCTTATCGCTGTCGCCCTGGGGATGACGACCACGGTCTTCTTCAGCCTGTTGCCTACCATGATGGCGACGCGCATACGCCCCAGCCTGGTCCTGCGGGAGGGGAATATCCCGATGGTGCGCGCCGGATGCCTGGGGGTGCTGCTCAGCCTGGCCCTGCTGGTCGTCGGCTTTGGGCTGCTGGTCGATCTCATTCTGGGCACGGACCGCTTCCACTTTCTTAACCTGCCGCCGGGGCTGACGCCGGGCATCGTGGGCACGTTGGGAGTCTCCCTCGTCCTGGGTCTGCTGCTGGCGCTGATGTGGGTCGTCGTCTGGCTGGTCAGCAAGCTGCCCAGCTTTCGCAACCCCAACCTGCAAATCGCCTTCCGGGGCCTGACCACGCATCGCGGACGCACCGCCCTCAGCCTGCTGGCGCTGGTCATCGGCATGACGGCGCTCAGCGGAACGCTGATCATGACCCGCAGCATCAACATGTTGCTCTACACCAGCATCAGCCAGCCCATCGGGGGCAATGTGGTGATCCTGCCTCTCCCGTTCGTGCAGTCGACGGTCCGCAGCCGCCTGGACGCGATACCGGCTGTGAACGGCTACCGCGAGGTGCGCTGGCCCAGCCGCATGCGGCTGGAGGCGATTGACGGCTACCGGAACTACGAGGCGTTTTTTGCGGACCCCGACGAGGACCCCCAGGCGAGCATACGGCTGGCGCGCCTGGAGTTCGTGCTGGGCGTCAATGTGTATGGCAGTCCGGCGCGGGGGGAGCTGGTGGAAGGGCGCTTTTTGGGGCCGGAGGATGCGGGGCACGACCGCATCGTGATCCCTTCCCTGCCGGAGCTGGAAGCGGCTGGCGTGCATGTGGGGTCCACGTTCACCTTTCGGATGGGCAGCACGTCGCGCACCTTCGAGGTGGTGGGCATCGTCGCCCCCGATTTGACGACCAGCCTCATCCCGGTCAGCCTGAACGACTATGCGCTTCAGATTCCGCTGGACAGGGTCCCCAGGCAGGAAGCCCTGCCCTTTGACTTGATCATCGTGGATGCGAAGCCTGAGGCGGTCAATGAGGTCATGGCGGCCATTGGGGCCGTCCCCGGCGTGTTCGTGTTCGATGTCACCATCTTCGATTCGATGCTCAGCCGCCTGCTCAACCAGATGGCTGCGTTGCCGCTCCTGGTGGCCGGGCTGAGCCTGTTCGCGGCGGCGGCTTTGATCGCGACGACGGTGGCGCTGGCGACCATGGAGCGACGGCGGCAGATCGCCATCCTCAAAGCGATAGGCGTTAGCCGCGAGCAGGCGCTGGGTCAATTGCTCATCGAAAACGGTGTGGTGGGCATCGCGGGCGGCGCGCTGAGCCTGCTGCCTACGCTCCTGATCCTGGCCCTCGTGCCCTCCCTGACCTACGGCATCATCCGGCTGCCGCTTCCGCTGGACCTGGTGCTGTTGATGCTGGCCCTGTCGGTGCTGGTCACCCTGCTGGCAACGCTGGTCACGGCCTGGTCTGCCTCCGGCGAGAAGCCGCTCAACGCCCTGCGCTATGAGTAACGGCCAGGCCGACAGGCGATAGTGCAGCTTGGTCAGCCGTAGTAGAGCGGCAGGCCCGCTGTCTCCACGTCGAAGACTTCAATCTGGCCCAGCTCATGCTCGGTGACGTAGATGCGCTTTTCGCCGTCTGGCCCAAAGGCCACGTTGGTCGGGTTCCTGCCCTGCGTTTTGATCCGCTTGTGGAGCGAACCATCCGGGTTAAGGACGGTCACGTCGCCCTGGCCGTACACCGTGCAGTAGAGCCGGCCATCCGCCCCGAAGGCCATGCCATCCGGTCCACGGAAGCCGCCCGGCCAGTCAGGGGCCAGCACGTTGCTGAAGTCCTCGCGTTCTCCGGCTGGCTCGCCATCCTTGAAGGGGTAGCGATAGATCATGCCGGTGATCATCTCGTTCACGTAGAGGTGGCCATCCGGCCCGAAAGCGATCCCATTGGTGAACTTGAGGCCCGAATCCAGCGTGGATACCTCCTTGGTTTGCAGGTTGATGCGGTAGACGCGCCCGTCAAACTCGGCGGTCTCCCAATCCGGGCGGGGCCTGCCATCCCTGGCCCACTCGCTCATGCGTATGCCGGAATCGGTCATGTACAGCAGGCCGTTCGGGGCAAAGCACAGGTCGTTCGGCAGCAGGAACGGCTCCCCGTTGCACGAATCCAGGTAGACCTCCGCCTTGCCCCCCATGGTGACGCGCATCAGCGAAGGATGCGGGTGCGTCTCTGCCACCCAGATGACCTGGTTTTTGTCGATCATCAACCCGTTGGGGGTGCCGGTTTTGGCGATCAGCCGGATCGTTTTGCCATCCGCGCTGATGTGGGTCACCCCGCCCCGGTGGGGGGCCATCTCAACGCAGAGCCAGCTTCTGTCCTTAAGCACTCTCGGTGTTTCCGGAGCGCCTAAACCCGTCACGAATATCATGACCGCAACCTCCTCGATCAGGCCCTAAGGTGTGGGCCTTCTTCCGGCGGCAAGCCCCGGTGCTTACGTTCTGCCCGCAGATCGCTGGCAATCTCATATCCTGCTCTCTGCGCAACGGATTGAGCGCTTCGAAGGCGCGTCGGGCACTCCTGTGAGCATGGAAATGAGGGTGGCAATCGGAGCCGGATCTCCGGCAGGGCTTCTTATGCAACTGGCGTGATGGACTCTGAGGATGGCTGCTGATGCGGGCATGGGACAGGGCCTTTCCCTGGTTACGAATAATATGGCTGTACTTGTATATACAGGTATATTGGCAGTCTATCACACCCCTGGTTTCCGTGTCAAGCGGTGGTTGATACGCTACAGGTGGGAGCGCGCGGCGCGGGTGATAGCGTTGCGCGGAGGACCGGCCTGCTGCCCTCGGCGAGGGTGTCGGTTGTCTGTGAGCGGGCGAACGGCACGTCAAAAGCGGCTGATAACCGTCACGCCTGTGCTGCGGTACTCCCCCATGGCGGCAAGCTCGGCTGGCGCTTCTTCCAGCGCTATTGTCTTCCTGATCAACCGCCTGGGGGCCAGCTTGCCGCCGACGATCAGCTCCAGCAGCGGGCCATAAGCATGGGCCTGCATCCCGTGGCTGCCCAGGATTTCCAGCTCCCTGGCGATGACCTGGTCCATGGGCAGCGGCGCGTCTTTGTCATCGGCCAGCATCAATCCAACCTGGACGTGCCGCCCACGCTTGCGCAGGCTCAAGATCGACTGGCGGCAAGTTGCCCTGCTGCCCAGCGCGTCGATGGAGACATGCGCGCCCCCACCGGTGAGGTCATGGATCGCCTCGATCAGGCGCTCCTCCCCCTGGGCCTGGAGCGTGTGATCCGCGCCGATGGAACGGGCCAGCGCCAGCGCCTCGTCTTTGATGTCCACGCCGATGACGCTGGCCCCCAGCGCATGGGCGATCATAATGGCGGACAGTCCCACGCCGCCGCAGCCGTACACCACGACCCACTGGCCCGCTGAAACCCGCCCCTGCGCCACAACGGCGCGGAAGGCCGTGACAAAACGGCAGCCGAGGCTGGCCGCCTCGACGAAGTCGATTGCTTCGGGCAGCCTGACTAGGTTGGCGTCCGCGTAGCGGATGGCCACGTACTCGGCAAACGACCCCCAGGCCGTAAAGCCGGGCTGGAAGTAATCGTCACAGATGTGCTGGTTGCCCGCCAGGCATTGCGGGCAGCTCCCGCAGCCGACGGCGAAAGGCAGCGTGACCCGTTCGCCACCCTTCCAGCGGCGCACCTCCCTCCCGGCGGCCTCCACCACCCCGGCCAGCTCGTGGCCGGGGACGTGCGGCAGCCGGATGTCCGGGTCATGGCCCATCCAGCCGTGCCAGTCGCTACGGCAGATGCCGGTGGCTTCAACGCGGATGATCACGCCGTCATCGGGCAGGGCGGGGTCCGGCACCGTTTGTACGGTCAGTGGTCCGGCGAAGGCTTCGTACAGGATGGCTTTCACATCAGGCTCCCTGGCAGTCTCAGCGTGGTGACCAGGTCCCATTATAGGTTCGGCCTGTTCTTTGCGCACGCGCTGCCGGGCCGTGTTACCCGTCGGCTCAGTACAGCCCTGCGATGAATGTTGTGGCCGGGCGGTATATGATAATCTTCACAGCGGGTGAGGCCTTCTGTCACCATGAGAATTGAGGCATTATTCGATAATCCGAATAGGCGGTAAACCCTTGTGGAAAGCGCAGGCGCGCATGGATGCCCAACTGGCCCAGGAGATCGACCTCCTCTACAACCGCATCTGCCACGCCCTGGGT
>FWWM01000484.1_pt1 | contig 86744 bp, 74 predicted proteins | sample 2228351 | NCBI WGS metagenome assembly FWWM01 (sample SAMEA103939774, study PRJEB20133) | metagenome | reverse complement strand
TAACCTCATGGTGCGTCTTGCCGATGTCGAAACGGCGAATCTCGTAATCTGCCCCAGCCGCTATCAGGATGTCCAGTACTTTGGACAGGGTCAGCGAATCGATAATGTGCCCTTCCAGCGTAATCACTTCAGCAGGCATGTTGCCACCTCAGTTGGGTTGAGATTGCAGCCATTCGTCCCAGTGCGTGGCGCGAGCGAACGCCAGCAGGTTGTAGCGTGATTCGAACTCGCTGGCGCGTGGCACGTAGATGGAGAGACCACGCGAACGGTTCACCCGTCGGTTGCTGTGCGCCTCTGCGATAACCGCCTGCGAGAGGGCGTTTTGCACGCCGTCGATGGCGTCGGTCAGCTGTTGCGATGCGGGCAGGCGTGCCCTGAGCTGTTCAGTGTAATCCCAGAGGTCTTTGTAGGTGTATTCGGCATACGCCTGAGCATTCTCCCGCGCGGCGGCGATAGCAGCGCCGTTGCCTGGAGCCACGCTCAGCAGGACCTGAGCCAGCGCATCCACTTTTTGGGCGACGTTCTCCAGCTGCGCCGTTTCCACCGCCGACTGAGTGATGTTGTCGGTGTTGTCGGGGTTGTAGTAGTTGATGGTCTGTGTCACGATCTGCTGTGCCAGCTCGCGAGGGGAAATGCTCGGATTGTTTACCACCGGCGCCAGAATCCTGTGGTACGGATAGCCCGGCGCGGGGGGGCTTTCCTCCGAGCCGACGATATAGTCGCCCATGGTGCGTATCTCGTACGCCACCTCCAGCATCTGCATCAGCGAGGCGTCGTAGGCGATAATGTCCCATTTCACTCCCGCGCTCAGCGCGAGGGGCAGCTCCCAGATACGGATGTTGTTGCCCGTGTTGTCGTCGTAGGAGACGCCGCGGGCGAGAATGTTCAACCGCTCGCGGTAGGCTCGCCATCCAGCGCCGTGATTCCAAATGACCACCATGTATCTGCGGGCAGGGAAACTGCGCACGCCCCACTGCAGGAAGTCGCGCAGGGTGCTGGCACTGCCCATATCGACGCCGGAACCCATATCCACGAGCAGATTGGAGTTCACCGTCTGCGGGTCGTTGTCTTTGGTGACGTAATAGCGGCGGGTGGTGCGCCAGTCGCCGTTGGAGCTGTCGTAGCCCGCAATACGCTTCCACTGCACCACGATGTTCACGCTGTCGGTGGAGCCGAGTTGCTCCATCTCGTTCATGTCGTCAATGCTGTCGGGTTCCAGGTTGTTCGCGGCGTTCATGAAGACCAGAATCGTCCACTCGCGTGTGACCGCCTGCACACCGAGCGACGCCGTGCCCTGCAAGCCGAGGCTGTCCACCCGAGCGGTAGCAGTGACGCTTCCCGGCGACAGCGCCCGCGCTATGCCGTCCGAGCCAAGGTTGACCACGCTCTCGTCGTTGACGCTCCACTGTACCGTCACTCCCGCGGGCAGGAGCAGATAGCGCCCCTGCGCATCGATGCCCAGCACAGACAGCGGCAGTATCTGCCCCGGCGTCAGGTTTACAGGGTTGGGCAGGATAGCCAAGGCGGTCGGGTTGCCTCCGGTCGCAACGTTCAGCCTCTGTACCGCGTCCGGCGTGACCTGCACGGTGACCTCGCCCGCGCTGACAAGAGTTCCATTACCGCCGGTGCCCGTGAAGACGGCGATCCGCAGGCGATATACGCCGGTCGCAAGGGACACGTTCCATGCGATAGAGGGGCTGTCGGTGCGATTGATGACCGTTTCCTGCACAAGTTTGTCGCCGTTGTAAATGATGGCGCGCACGGAATGGGGAGATAGGCTGTCGCCGCGGTCACCCGTCCAGACGATGCTCAGCACCAGATTGCCGGTTCCTGCGGCGGGTGGGGCGTCTCCGCTGTTGAACATACCACAGCCCGTCAGCAACAGGGACACGAGCCATAAGACAGCAAGCAATCGCCAGGCGCGAGAGTTCAAGAGCCGAAAACCTCCTCTTCGTCCAGTTTGAATATATTGACGAGCGCGACCGCCAGCCCGTTTTGCTCGATGGGCGGCGCGATATAGTGCGCGATCGCCTTCACTGCCGGTTTCGCATTGCCCATCGCGACCGCATAGCCCGCCCATTCCAGCATCGGGATATCGTTGTTGCCGTCGCCGATTGCCAGCACGCGCTGGCGCGGAACGCCCAGCTGGGACGCCAGCCGTTGCAGGGTGCGTGCCTTGTTCGCCCCGCTATGCATGAACTCCAGATACTCATCGTTGCTTTTGATGATGTTCAGCCGCTCACCAAACCGCTCACGGAACTGGTCGCGCAGGCGGTCGGTGGTTTCGGGGGTATCGATCAGGATCAGCTTGGTGGGCGACTGCCCGCGGAACCGGGTGAGGCTCCCCACGGGTTCAATCACCGAGCCGGTGCGCTGATGATACAGCTGTGACCAGGCAGTGTGCTCCCTCACGTACAGGTGGTCGTTCAGGTAGTAGTTCAGGTGATAGCCATGTGTTTCGCAGAAGTGCACAATCTCCTCCGCGAAGGGCGCAGGCACGGTCAGGTGGAACCAGATGAAGCCGTCGCGCGGGTGTTTGACCATCGCGCCGTTATAGGAAAGGATGGGCGCATTAAGCTGTGCTTCGTGCCAGAACCGTTCGGTGGCGGCGTGCATCCTGCCGGAGGCTATCACCACATACGCGCCCCGCTTGGCGACGGCGTGCATCGCCCGCAAGTCCACAGGGGAGCACCGGTTATGTTCGTCTGCCAGCGTGCCGTCCAGGTCTACCGCTACCAGGTCGAAGGGAAGCGATGCCATTTCTCCTCGCTTGTGCATTCGGATTTGCCCGTAAAGAGGATACGATATTCAGTGGTTAGAGTCAAGGTCAGATGAAAGGGTCCGGCAGCTCAGGTTATGCACGGATGCCCGAGGCTTCGCATGGAAGCCCCGGGCTTGCGCAGATCTACAGCCTCAGTAGGGATACCAGCCTTCTGACACCCACTGCGCCGGCAGTCCCACAGGCACGAAGATGTTCTTGTACCAGAGAATCTGTCCCCGCCCCATTGCCTTGGCGTGACCGTCAGCGAAAATCACATTACAGGTACCGGTATGGCGATAGCGAGGCATCATGCCACAGCCTGCCCAGGTGGCGTTGCCGTCGCCGTCGTTCGCCAGGTCGCAGTCACGCTGGAGGGCGATTTCCGCGCCGTCCCTTTGAGGCGGTCTGCCGATCCATTCAACCCAGTCCCACTCCCAGGTGCCGAAGAAGACCCAGCCCCAGTAAGCGTCGTTGACGCCCTTTTCGGCAATGATGATCTTGTCTGCAGGGGAGTCTACCACGCTTTCGTGACTGACGCGGTGTCGGGCATCGACGCGGTCGGTGGGATAGCCCCAGAAGTCCGCGAACAGGTCGTAGTGGCAGCCATACTTGCCGCTCTGGTCGCGGTCAGGGAAGGAGGGGCAGGCATACAGTCCGTGGGTGCCCCAGCTGTACTCGACTGGTTGACCGTTGAAAGTTTCGCGCCAGCGGTCTCCGGCTTTCACGTAGGGCCAGATGAGGCTGTACCATGCCTGATGAGGCACACCGGTGCTCCCGCCACCATATGCCGACGGAGGGTAGTAGTTGTCGTAATCCTGCATGTACATGGCTACCCCCAGTCCAATCTGCTTGAGGTTGTTCAAGCAGGTGATGGCGCGTGCCTTTTCGCGTGCCTGCGCGAAGACCGGGAACAGAATTGCGGCGAGTATCGCGATAATCGCGATAACCACCAGCAATTCGATGAGTGTGAAAGCGCGTTTCATTGTGTACGAACCTCCCTAAGTTAGTCTTTGCCTGTCAGGTAGTAGCAGATGGCGAAGAGCCTGTGTCTGCACCGGCTCCATCTGTGGCAGTAGCCGAATAATGCGAGACTGCGGCTCTATGCCCTGCATGAACGGCAGCAGAATCTCTGTCGCGAGGGTAGCCCCAAGAGTATTCAGATCGATGTTAACATGCGCCAGCGCGGAGCCAAAAGCAAGACGCAGCCCCGGCTGGCACTGCCCGGTAACCGCAAACTCGCCCGGACGCTCCCCGATAACGATGCCACGCTCTGCCAACGCGCGCTCGGCGCCATACCAGCCCTCGTTGTCTGCGGTGATGACCATCGCGGTTGGCTTCCGCTCGGCGGGCAAGGAGAGCCAGCGCGCCACGGTTTGTTCTGCGTCCGCGACACTGTTCACACTGCAGGCAACCAGCTCCTCAGCTGGTGGAATACCTGCGAGCGCCTCGTATGCTGTGCGAAAGCCCTGAAGCAGATGGAAGCGATAGGTCTCCTCCAGCGGGTAACCGAGGTACGCGATGCGCCGATGTCCCAGTGCCCAGAGCCGGTTCACAGAGACGCGCATCATGCCCTCATGGTCGAAGTCAGCCTGGTACCACTGTGGATGGCATTCATCATGTCGTCCCTTGACGACGAACTTCATGCCCTGCCGTTCGAGATATTCACCATACGGCTCCATGCGGCGCTCGCTACCCCACAGGACGATAGCATCGGCACTGTGCGAGGAGACGATGTCGTGCAGAGCACGTTCGAACTCCGTGGAGGTAGCCAGCACGTATACCATCAGGTGGTAGCCCGATTCCGCCAGCGTCTGCGCCAGCGCTTCCAGCTTGACGTACTCGTTCTGCCAGTACAACAGCGCTACTGTATGGGTCTTGCCAGATCGAAGCATGCGCGCCGCCGCCTGCGGACGGTAGCCGAGGCGCTGGGCAGTGTCGAGAATGCGCTGGCGCGTCTGCTCGGACACCCAGGGACCGCTCTTGCCGTTCAATACTGCGGACACCAGGCTGGCAGAGACATTCAGCTCGCGCGCTATGTCTTTCAGGCGTGTGCGTTGAGACATCGTCTCGGTACGTGTATCGTTCTACGTATATCGATATACATAGTAACACAGCGGTTGTTGGGTGTCAAGAGGGGTTCCGCGTAATATAAGCCTGAGAGGATGATGGAGCCCGGGGACTCCGCCCCAGGCTCGACATGGGTTCTTACTGATACTCAGGGATGGTGCGACAACGGTCGCGCCAGTCGCGCAGCCATTCCACCTGTTGAGCGGGTTTCCAGTCCCACAGGTAATCGTCCGTGGGTCCCTGCTCGTTCGTCCAGTTCAGCGCGCCCATGGTGGCACAGAGCTTGATGGCTTTCACGTGCCCGTCATGGAAGCTCCAGTTGCTGATGCCGTTGTGAGAGGTAACCACCCCCTTGTTCGAATCGAACCAGGCGCGGAACCAGTCACCGTTCAGCACCCACGGTCCGTGGTCGTTCCAGTACTCGCGCGATTCGAGCAGCTGGATAACGCTTGCAGGGCGGGGAATGGCTGCCAGTTGCACCGGGTTGGGTAGCAGTGGGTTCACGATCCAGCCCAGGCGCACGCCGACTTCGTTCTTCTGCGCCCAGTTCGCCGCGCCGCCATAGGAGCGTTTGATGCCGATGTTCATCTCCATCGTGTAGCCGGTCTCGCCCAGTCGGCTCATCAACGAAGGCGGGTAGACCCCTTCGGTGTCGTGATAGCACGACCAGTTCCAGATCGGCTCTCCCGGCTGTTCGAAGCTCATGCACAGGTAGATGCCCGTGTTTTTGATGTATGGCTGTACGGCGTAGCGCCAGCCGTGACAAGCCAGACCAGCGGGCGTTTCGATGGGAGACCAGCCGGGGTAGGGCAGAGTCTCATCGTAGTCCTGCGCGTACTGCAGGATCGCCAGAGAGAGTTGCTTGATGTTGGAAAGACACGAGGTCTTTCGCGCCATCTCCCGCGCCCGGGAGAACACGGGGAACAGGATCGCCGCCAGAATCGCGATAATCGCGATCACGACGAGCAGTTCGATGAGCGTGAACGCTCTGTTGCGATACATCGGGACGTACCTCCTCTTCTGGGATTTAGTTTGTTGCAGTTCCCTGGCTCATATCCAGGTTCCTGAAGATGCCGGGCGGGATGACCCGCTTCTGAATGGCTTCGATCACCAGCTTGCGTTCCTCAGGAGTCAGCAATCGGGCGTCGCCTCCGGTGCGGTTGACCAGTTCGTTCAACTTCAGCCCTGTCTGTGACGGGACGGTGCTCGGTCGGTTGCCGACGAAAGCCCTGTACAGGAAGAAGCCAGCGACGAGCACTGCGATGACGATGACGACGATCGCCACCGTGGGAGAGACCTCTTTTTTCATGTTCACTGGCGTATCACCTCCTTTGCTTAACAGCGGCGACGGCGCAAGCGCGCACGCGGCCGCGGTTTCAGCCTGTCTACCGGCTCGGGTGAGTAGGGCATCACGCTGTCACGTTGAACCAGCTCACCGGGAAAGATCACGCGTTCGTTGGACGGCTTGCCGCTTTCAATCTGCTCGATGAGGAGCCGGGCGGCGGTCATTCCGATCTCACGCACGGGTTGCCGGATGGTCGTCAGAGGCGGTGACGCAGCGGCGGCTGCTTCAGCGTCATCGAAGCCCAGGATGGACAACTCTTCCGGCACGAGGATGCCCTGCCGTCGCATCGCCTCCAGCGCACCAAGTGCCATCCAGTCGTTGCAGCTGACCACAGCCGAGAATGCAGGGCGTACCCTCAGCAACGCTTCCATCGCGATCCGTCCGGAGTAGGTGCTGTAATTGCCCCGGCGTATCCAGTGTGCCGTGGGGCTGATACCGGCGTCTGCAAGGGCGCGGAGGTAGCCTCGTTCGCGCTGTCTGGCGCTCCAGTAGTTCACAGGTCCCGCGATAAAGGCGATGCGCCGATGCCCAAGCTCAATCAACCACTTCACAGCGCTGTAAACCGAGCCCTCATCATCCACGTCCACGCAGGGGGCTTGCAGGTCGGCAGGACTGCTACCTGCCACCACGCGCGGCAGATTGCAGTTCTGCACCCACTGCAGTAGCGGGCTGTCGTAGAGGGGCGCCGCGAGGATCGCGCCGTCGATCGAGCCGTCCTCCGTGCTCTGTCGAACGTAAGCAGGGTCAGGGCGTTCGAGCGCGATGATTTTGATCTGGTAGCCTGCCTTCACTGCCTCTGCCAGAATGCCGTCAAGCAGGCTGGAGTAGTATGGGTTCCCCAGGAGGGCACCGCGAAAGTGCTCGACCACCACTCCCAGCGTGTTACTTCTCCGTCGCACCAGACTGCGAGCAATCTGGTTGGGGCGGTAGCCCAGCTCCTCCACTGCCTGAAGGACACGTGCGCGCGTCTCTTCAGAAAAGCGTCCTCCGCGACCGTGCAGCACGTTGGTCACGGTAGTCACAGACACCCCCGCGCGTTCAGCAACGTCCCGGATGGTTGGTGTGCGCTCCGGCATTTGAACTCTCCAGTCTAACGTTCAACCTAATAATGCGCCTTTGCAGTTTGACGTTCAACTTGATTCTATCTTAGCGCAATCGTTGCAGTCATGTCAAGGGGGGCAAGCCGGAAAGAAGCGGAAAACCGGCAAAGTTTGCTGTTACCCGCCGACGGGTATCACGGAAAGCGACGCGTCCGTCTCGCGCATTGCGCGGGCGTGCAGGTAGTGCCCCTCGTGCAGACACAGCCACAGGCGCAGGCGAGCGGGCAGGACAGGCTTGGCGACGAGCTCGATGGTGGCGTAGCGCCGTTCATCGGCGGGCTTATTGCGAACCTCGCCCCAGAAGCCCTGCCGGACGTGGTTACAACCCTCGTTCTCGAACAGCACGAGCGACAGGCTTTCGGTCAGGTCGGACGGGTTGAAGAGGGTGACCACCGGCGGAACCCAATCGCCCATGCGCCAGCCGAAATGCACCTTCGGTCCGTACACCTCTGGTGGGTTATCGCCTACGCCCACGAAGTTGGGAAAGGTCTTCGTCCACCAGCGTGCCGCAAACCGCGCCTCCAGCGCCACCAGCTCGTCGAGCTCGGCGGACAGCGGTTGCACCTGCACGCTCATCTCGATGAGGGGGGTGCCGTGGTAGACCCGATACCGCTGAACGGCACGCAGGGGCAGGTCGCGTCCGCCGCCAGTGGTCACCTCCACAGTTGTCCACACGGGAGTGCGTTCCGTCACGCGCACACCGGCGCGGTAGGACCGTTGCCAGCGCAGGTCATCCAACACGAACTGAGCGGTATCGCGAGCGGGACGGGTGGGGTCCGGCCTGGCAAACGTGCCGATACCTGCACCGCAGCTCTGCCCAGCGTAGTCACGCCCGGTACGCTTTGAGCGAAGGCGGGTGATGGTGCCTCCGGCTTCCCCTCGCCACTCCACCTCCAGCACCCCGTTGTCTATCCGAACGACGCCAGCGGATTCCTGCACTCGCATGGGCTGGACTGCTCCCGCTCGCCACGGGCTGATTGTTAGAACCAGGGGTTTGTTCTCCTCCGAGTAATCCGGCGCAACCCGGTCGAGTCGCCAGCCGGGTTCACGCGGGGGCAGGACGAAGTGCAATCTACCATCGGCAACATGCGCGGGGACGGATCTACCGTCGGGCGCGTGCAACAGCCAGCGACCTCCGCGCAGGCTGGCAGGAAGAGGCACCGACAGGGGAACCCCATGTACCGGATTCAACGAGCTGACCAGCAGGCTGGCGACCTGTCCCGCCCGGCTTCGGGGAAGGCGGCGCGGCGCGGTCGTCACGCTAACTGGCGTTTTGCGCTCATGCGTTCCTGCGCTGTCCCGCCAGCGGATGGTCACCTCCCTTTGCTGAGTCTGCACCTGAGCTGTGAACGGTATCGGCAGGCGGACGACTTTGCGCTCGCCTTCGCGCAGGTCGCCGATACGCACACGAGCAGTGCCAAACTGCAGTTCCACCTCTCGCGCCAGTTCTCCGGGCACGTCCAGCGCAGGATGCCACCAGCGCATGTCGCCGTGCGTTGTGGTGGGGGTGTTGGTTACCGTCACCTGCGGCGCGTGGGAGCTTGGGCTGGTGTTCAGCAGTCGCACGTCGGCGTTGCGTCCAACCACCAGCGGTCGCAGGAAGTAGGCGGTCATCGTCTGCCCATTCTCGTTCTGCCATCTGGCTTCGACATAGACCGTTTTTACGCCCCAGTCCGCGAAGGGTCTGACCTGCACGGGCAGGTCGATTCGCCGACTTTCGGCGGGCGCGAGTGTCACAGTGCGAGACTGTCCCTGCACGCTGGCGATTTTCGCACCTATCCTCAGGGTCAGAGTCACCGGCTGGGCGGTCAGGTTCTTCACGGTCACGGGGAACCTCAACCGCGCGCCGGGGAAGGCAACCCAGCTCGGAGCGGTCACCGACACGGGCGCGTACACCAGCTGGTATGCACCGACATATTCGATGGTGTCCTCAAAGGGCAGATGCGTTACCTGCCGCGGCAGGAAGTGTCTGCCGTCCAGCGTGAGGGTGGTCACTTCCGCCAGCGGCAATCCTTCGGGCGCAGGGCAGTTCAAGCTGAGCGTTTGCCGTTTCCCCGTGCGGTTCTCGACCAGCAGGAAGCGCGTGGTACCGGCTTCCATCACCGCGCTCATCAGGTCGGGCGTGTCGGGACATGTGCCGTCTTCGAGGCGCAGGAGTTTGGCACACGGTGTTTTCGCGATGCCCTCCAGAACGCTTTCCCACCAGCGCAGGTCGTCGGTGAACATGCCGTTGGTTGTCAGCACCTGCGAGCCTGTTACCGCGCTCAATACATCGCGGGGAAAGCCGTCGTCATAGAGGCTCCACACCTCGCCCTCAGGCAGAAGAGTGCGACGACGCAGAGCACCGACGCGGAAGGTCTGTCCGGTGGCAACTGCGCGGGCGGTGTCCGTTTCCTGCCATTCCACGCTCGTCTGATCGCCTGCGGGAACATCCGGAGTGGAGACCTGCACCCAGTCCAGTGCGAGGTTGCAGGAGCGGTTCTCCCCCTTGAAGCGTTCGGGTTCCTTGTCGGAGGGGATCATCGCTTCCGAGAACTGCCAGCGCACCTCGATGGCTCGCCCCGCGCCCACTACCGATGCCGGGATGCGCACCTCGTATACATGCCAGCCGGACTGCAGTTCTACCTTGCTCACGCGCTCGTCGTTGACGAAAACGGTGAGCGTATGGGGCCACAGCACGTTGCCATGCCAGCGCAGGAGCAGGTCCGAGTGAGGCTCGGCGGGCAGGAACATGGTGGTCACGGTGCCTGAGCCTGGCGTCCAGCGCACGGTGGCTCGACTGCCTGCTCCGTATGCGCCAGCGGGCAGGTTGCCCCAGTCTTCACGTGCGCTGAAGCCGGTCTGCAGTACCCACTCATCGCCCGGTGCTCCCACGTCCACAAAGTAGTTGAACCTTTCTGCTGACCTTTGAACGCCGCTCGGCGACGGCTCATACTGCTTTGTCTTTGCCACCGGGATTTCCGGGCAGAGGGAGGTGATGAGTAGCCTGTCGCCCGTCGTGAGCCAGCGCCGAATGGCTTCCGCTACCGGCTCGCCTTTGCCGTTCAAGCCGTAGCCAACCCCTCCAGAGGGAGCCACCAGCACGCGGTAGCGATGAAGTGTCTGGGCATCTGCCTCGCTGAGCAGGAGGATATCGAACGGCGCGTGAATCGCGCGCAACGCCTGCACTGCCCGATAAAGGTCAGGCGCGTATCCGAGACCGCTCTCGAAAATCCAGTCGTTTACCAGAAGTGCTATCGGGTTGGATGTGTGCTCGCGGCGCGGGTAAGTCAGTTGCCAGATGGTGCTGTAGAGCAGGTTGGTCTCGCAGAAGTGCTTGCCCCCTTCGAAGCTCGGTTCCAGGTTCGAGCCTTCCCACCATTCGTTCCAGCTCAGGTGGAGCACGCCGTCCACCCCGCGCATCAGGTTGCCGACCCAGAACCGGTCGTAGTGATGCGGTTCGGGAAGGTAGCCCGTGCCCGGCACGCGGATGTCCCAGTCGAAGTAGCGGTGCTTCAGGTGGTCAAAAAAGACTCCCCCGCATTTGCGCGTGACGACAGCCTGCAGGAACCGCTCGGCGTCCTGTTCGTGGGGAACACCGAATATGCCCGCGTAGGAGTGCGCCCCGCCGAACACCCGCGCGAACTTCTCGAAGCCGAAGCCCATAAAAGGCGCGTAGCCCACGTCGAAAGAGGCAACCAGTCCGGGCAAGCCCAGCTCCTGCCGGATGAGCTCCTCCAGCTTCTGCCAGTCCTCCTGCCAGCGTTCGTACTGGTAGGCGATGCTCATCGCCCGAAGGAAATCGGAACCGCTCAGGTTCATGCGGATGTCGGAGAACTGTCGGTAGGTGGTGTCCCATTGGGCGTTCAACCGGTCGATGGTGCCATAGCGATTGGCGAGCCAGCGCTGAAAGCCTTCGTGGTCGATGGTCAGCTGGGGTGCGCCGTTGCGGGAATAGACCAGCTGCAGGGGTTTGCCATTGAGCCACGTCCATGCGGGGGAACGGGCGTACTGGCTCATCCAGTACCAGGTGTCCCTGCGCTCGCTGAGGTTGCGCCAGAACTCGCGCATGGCGAAGTTCTCGCCGTCCTGATACAGCCCCATAAACAACCGGTAGCCGAGTGCACGCACTCGCTCAGTAGCTTTCAGCACGGTGGCTTCGCGCGGCTCGCCCCCTTCGCCCTTCCAGCCCGGCACCCAGTAGTCCATGAAAAGGTGCGTCATGCCCCAGTCTGCCGCCAGAAGCTGCGAGCGCACGTTATCGGCGAGGGTGCGGCTGTCGTAGTAGCCGTAGAGGGGAGTGTTGTGTATCCCGCCAATCCAGTTGCCCCATTCGCCCAAGCGCGCATCGCGCTCGTACCAGTAGAAGTAAGCCGCGCCCACCATCGGCACCGCCGGTTCGCGCGTGGCCTCCGCGTGCTGTGCTGTTACTCGCATCGTATGGCTCCGGTGACCAGTGATTCAACACACATGTCTTCTGCACGCCACAGGTTTCTCCTTTCACTTCGGAAGCGCAGGCGAGCCGTCAGTCGGACGCCTTTGCTTATAAGCCTGCGGGCTTTTGGAACACTGTTCGCAAGCAGGGTTGACATTTTTTTTATCGATGATACAATGAAGTAAACTTATCAACGGGAGGAGATTGCCATGCGCACACTCAGGTTCGCTGTGATGACACTGGCGCTGATGCTGGGGTGGATGGCAGTCTGCCCCGCCCAGTCACTATCCCCCAAACGCCTGAACACCGACCCCAACCTCGCCGCGCTGATTGCGGTGCGCGGTCGGTTCCAGAGCCTGATCGTGGACGAACAGCGCAACCTCACCCTGCCCGTGTGGGCGGCGGACTTCTCGCCCAACGAGACGGTGGACTTTGACCAGCTGGTGACCCGAGCGTTCAGCGAACTGGATCTGCCTGAAGAGGCAGGCTGGGGGCTGTTCGAGCCAGTGAATAACTCTCTGGAGATACAGGTTCGGTTCACCGACCAGCTGGGTCGCTTGGGTCGCGTGGAGTTTCGCAGTTGGGAAGCGGGTCAACTGCTGAGCAGTATCTGGGCGAACTCGTGGCGCACGGAGGCGAGCGGGGTGTTTTCCATCCCCTCGGACCTTCGCGAGATGGTGGCGGTGGTGCTGAACGACACGGGTGGAGTTCTGGCGCGCATCGCAGTGGACGTGGGGACATTCGACACGGTCGTGCCGATTGTAGTGGAATACGGCAGCTTTACACCGTATTATGCTGAACCCATTTACTGTGCGCACTTCGGGGAACGCCCGGGCGATGTGTATGGGGACAGGTCGGGCGATCCGTACACTGAACCCGGCACGAAGACTTACATTAGCGGCACGGGGCGTAGTGGCACGACGGTGTATCAGGATTTCACCAACGACAGTAGCGGGACGATACAAGTGCTTCCGCCCGAGTTTTTCTGGAAACTGTGGCGCAAAAAAACCATTGCCAACACTGTAGCTTTCAATAAGTATAAGGTGGCAGATGCACAGGCGATGGCGAGCCTAGAGGCGAAGGTCAATGCGGCTGCAGCAGAGGATACCTCTCGCCCGCTGTCGCCTGTGCAGGCTTTACCCTATTCGGAGGGCTGTGCCAGGTGGCGTGTCGGGTTCACCGGTCGTGCAACCTCGGTGCTGGCGATACCCTATGAGCGCAAGAGGCGGAACGCATCGCTGAATGCGTTTCTCAATACGCTCGCCTCTCTTTTCTCGCCCCAGCGTGGTTTCCTGTCGGCGCTGTTGGCGAACCTGGCGAACGAGTGGCTGAGAGACCGGCAAAACCAGGAGGCATCAGGACTGAAACCGAATGAAGTGGTCGCCTGGGGGGATGTCTATAGGGTAGAGACCGAAAGCGTGACGGAGGTGCCTCGTTGGGTGAATACCACCCAGGAGTGGAGGGTATATGTCAAGGCGAGATACCCCAACGGAACCGAAGCCCCCACGAGCGGTACGGTGACCATAGAAACTGTCCAACCGCTGGATCAACCATCCCCGCCACGAGGACCGAGCTACTATCAGGTTCTTGTGCCACCCGAGGGCAAGGTGTTCCGGCTTGGCAAAGGCTGGCGATACCGCTTCCTGGTCGGGGGCACCGAACAGCTGCAGGTTAACGTTCCAGCCGCCAACGACATCCCAACGGTGACGTTATATATCAACATTGCGCCTGCAGGTTCGGGCGGGTAGTGGTTAGGGCGTGGCGCGGGAGCTGCTCCGTTGCTCCTGCTCCCTGCGCGATGAGAGGCGTCGGAGGAGATCTCAAACACCCTCCGCACACGCTTGACTTTTCGGCGGGTTTCCGTTACTAATGTAGTGTGTCACGTACCGCTGTCCACATACACCGGTCTTCCGCATCGATTCAGGGCGCACTGCGTTTCGACCAGCGTACGAAGCGGCTGGTGCCGCGCCTGAAGGCAGGGGATATTGCACTGATTGACCACCCCGACCTCGACGGCGTGGCGGCGGAAGCATTGGCGTCCCGGCAGGTGTCTGCGGTGGTGAACCTCTCACCGTTCGTGACCGGACGCTATCCCAACTCCGGACCGGGCATCCTCCTGCGTGCGGGTATTCCTCTCTACGAGTGTCCAGACCGCCGGCTGGCGGAGCTGGTGCAGGAGGGCGCTCTCGCCAGCATCGATGGGAACATCCTTCGCCTCAGCCACGTGCCCGACAGGGAGTTCGCGCTGGAGCATCTCGATGAGTACCGCATCCGGCAGTTGCTGACGCTGGCGCAGGAGCGACTCAAGACCGAGCTGCGCGCTTTTGCCCAGAACACGCTGGAATACCTGCAGGAGGAGAGCAGCGCCCTGCTGGATGTGCTGGAGGTGCCCGACATCAGCACATCTATCGCGGGACGGCATGTGGTGGTGGTGGTGCGCGGGGAGCGGTTCAAGCAAGACCTCATCGCCATCCGCAACTACATCCGCGATATGCGCCCGGTGCTGATAGGCGTGGATGGGGGAGCAGATGCTCTGCTGGAGATAGGGTTGAAGCCGCACCTCATTGTCGGCGATATGGACAGCGTGAGCGACGAGGCATTGCGTTGTGGCGCGGAGCTGGTGGTGCATCAGTACACCAGTGCCGACCGCGTTTCACCCGGGCTGGAGCGGGTGCAGAGAATGGAACTGCCACACAAGGTGTGGCGCACTCCGGGCACGAGCGAAGACATCGCGATGTTGCTGGCGTACGAGAAGGGCGCACAACTCATCGTAGCGGTGGGCACGCATTTCAGCCTGCTGGAGTTTCTGGAAAAGGGGCGACGGGGCATGTCCAGCACGTTTCTGACGCGCCTGCGCGTGGGCGACCGGCTGGTGGACGCCAAGGGAGTCAGTCAGCTGTATCCACGGCGTTTCGCGTGGCGCGAGTTCGGCTGGCTCTTCGTGGCGGCGATGATGCCGGTGGTGGTGGCGTTTCTGCTGTCGCCTGTTGGGCGCGACCTCGTCCGCCTGTGGGTGATGTGGCTCCGTTTGCGGTTGCACTTTTAGGGGGATGCCGGCATGTATGCAGACCTTCGTTACCATCTTGTAAGCCTCGCGGCGGTCTTTCTGGCTCTGTCGGTGGGGATGCTGATCGGCGGTCTGTTCCTTCAGGCGACTCCTCAGGAGACTCAGCAGAGGCTGGTGAGACGCATTCAGGAAGATCTGGCGCGCATCACGCTGGAGAGCGACCGCAATCGGCGCGACTTCGAGCGTATGGATCAGGCATTCCGTGCGCTGGCGCCGCGGCTGGTGAGGGAACGTTTGAAGGCGCGTCGGGTAGCAGTCGTGCAGACCGGAGACGATGACCGCGCGCTGGCGGATGCACTGAGAGCGCTGCGCGAGGCTGGAGCTGAGGTGGTGTCGGTCACAGTGGTAACCAGTCGCTGGTTCGAACTGGCAGACGAGGAGCGCGAGCGGGTAGTTCAGCAACTGCGCGCCCTGAAGCCGAACCTGCCCGATGATTTCAACGCGGTGGTCAAGGCACTGGCGAACGGCATCGCGCTGTTTGGATACAATCAGGCGGTAGAGGTACTGCGTCGCGAGGGGCTGGTACGCACGTCGGGCGACTACACTCTGCCGTGCCGGTATGTGGTGGTGGTTGGAGGCAGTTCCACGGTGGATGCGCCACGTGCGGCGGAGGTCGATCGCCCGCTCATCCGGCAGTGGCAGTCCACAGGCATCCAGGTGGTGGCAGTGGAGCGCAGGGACTGCGCAGTATCGCACGTGCCGGTGTATCGGGAGACCAACATCGCGAGCGTGGACTGTATCGACACCGCGCTGGGGCAGGTCTGCTTGCCGTTTCTGTTCGGGGCGGAACCGACGGCTTATGGGGTGAAGGACAGCGCGGAAAAGGTGCTTCCTGACGCTGTGGTGGAAGGGCGATGAGCCGGGTGTTTGCGCTCGTGCCCGCCCACAATGAGTCGGCTACCATCGCGGAAACCGTCCGTGTCCTGAAGCAGTTCGTCGGCGAAGTGCTGGTGGTCGCCGATGCGTGCTTGGACGACACCGCGGAGCGGGCGCGTGAGGCAGGCGCGGTCGTGCTGGAGCGGCAGGGACGAGGGGATAAGGCGCGCGCGCTGGCGAGGGGGTTGGGGTGGCTGGAGGCTCAGCGTCTGGCGGATGGCGATGTGCTTCTGTTGGTGGACGCAGATACCGGGAGCAGTGCCCAGCAGGCGAGGCTTCTGGCAGAAGTTGTTGCATGCGGGCAGGCAGATGTCGCCATCGGGGTGTTGCCGCCGGCGGGTCGGCATGGGGGGTTCGGGCTGGTGGCGCGGTTTGCCCGCTGGGCGCTTCAGCGAAGGACGGGCATTCGGTTTCGCGCGCCGTTGAGCGGTCAGCGTGCCCTGCGATGGGCGGTATGTCGTCAACTACGGTCGCTGGCGGGCGGTTTTGGGGTGGAGGTGGGCATGACACTGGACTTAGCCCGTCTTGGCGCACGCCTGCAAGAGGTGGATGTGCAGATGACCCATCGTCATACCGGCAGGAGCTGGAAGGGTTTTGCCCACCGGGCGCGACAGGGATGGCACGTCCTGCTGGCGTCGCTGGGGTTCCGACAGGTGAGGCTATGGACGGACGAACCATAGGCATTGTGCTGTTTGTGGCGGCGCCGTTTATAGTGTTGCTCGGCGGGATAGCACTGTTCCCCGCGCTGAGCCTTCGATGGGGATTGGTGAGGCGCAACTACCGGGGCTGGCTGATACCGAGGGGCTACGGCATCATCTGGCTGGCGTTCGGCGCGGTGCTGTATGGAGAGCTGACGTGGATCGCCGACGCGAGCGCACGACCGTTGTCCCTGTCCTTCCTGCTCGTAACCGTCGGGTTCGGGTTGCTGGGGCTGGCGGATGACCTGTGGGGTAGCGAAGAGGCGAAGGGCTTGCGCGGTCATCTGGGCGCGCTGAGACACGGGCGCGTCACGACGGGGCTTGTGAAAGCGGTGGGTGGGCTTGTGGCAGGAGTGGTCACCGCCTACCTTCTGGAGCCGGACTGGGGAGCGCTGGTCGGAGGGTTGCTGATCGCGCTGATGGCGAACGCGATGAACCTGCTGGACATGCGTCCGGGCAGGGCGGTGTCGGTGTTTCTGGTGCTGTCGGTAGTGGTAGTGGTGTACCTGTTGCGCACGGAACAGACGTTGACCGCGGCGTTGCTGGGGTTCATGATGGCGTCGGCGTTGCTGTTGAGGCGGCGCGATGCAGCGGGTGAGGCGATGATGGGGGATGTGGGTTCGAACCTGCTGGGGGGCGTGCTGGGCGTGTCGATTGTGGCAGGCTGCCCGTTGTGGCTGGAGGGCATGGTGCTGGCTCTACTGGTCGCCCTGCATGTGGCGGCGGAGCGGGTGTCGCTTAGCCAGTGGATCGAGCGAACGGACTGGGCGCGCCGCCTGGATCGCATGACGGGCATACGGTAAGTCAGTCGTCGACTACCCGTCGGATGCCCCAAAGGATGGAGCGGTAGTAAGGATCGTCCAGCCTGGTGATGTTCACGCCCACGCCGCCGGAAGAGTGGATGAAGTGCTCCCTGTCAATCACCATGCCAACGTGCGTGATGGCGCGCTGGTGTGGGTCGCCGCCCCCCGCGAAGAAGATGAGGTCGCCGGGTTGGGCTTCCTCTATATCCACCTCGGACACCCGGTGGAACTCCGCCTGCAGGTCGGCATCGCGCGGGATGACCAGCCCGCACAGTCGGTAGACGGTCTGCACAAACCCCGAACAGTCCAGCCCGAACGGCGAGCATCCGCCCCACAGGTAGGGCACACCGAGCAGTCGTTTCGCCGTGTAGACCAGCGCGTTTTGCCAGCCCGCGCGGGGAACCACATAGGGTTCTGCCGTTTGCCCCTTCGAGACCACCACCCCCTGCACGCGCAACCTGCCTGCTTGTGTGAGCATCACCCACTGGGAGGTGACATCCTGCGCAGAGAGCCAGCCTTCTCGACCATCGGGCAGGCGTACCGCAAGCCAGTCCCCGTGCCAGTCCGCCCCTTCCACCCATGAACCGAGCGGCGCGATGGTGAGATGCTGCGCTTGAAGCTCGGGCGACTCGCGTATAAACGCCCACAATGCGTTGACGCGATAGACCTGTCCGTTTCGGGGGTACTCTTCGTCTTCAGCAAGAGACCTGACCTGTGACGAGCGCACCCAGCCGGTGTAGCTGTCGTCCGTTTCCACCCACAGCCAGCCGGTGGTGGTCTGCGGCTGGTCGCGAACGAGAACGGTATGTCCCAGTATCGTCTGCGACACGCGCTCGCTGTCGCCGTTCGGTTGGGCGTGCATATTCACCACGTTATGGGTAACCACCGCTCGCGGCAAGGGTATGTCCTCCTGCGGGCAAAAATACCGTACTTTGCACAGCTATCAAGTCGTGCCAGATGTCCTAAGATAGAGATGGCTACGCGCCACGCAGCCGATGCGGTGGGCAGGGCCGCGGAAGAGCCGGTGGAGAACGTCGGGCGCCGCAGCCCTGCCCCTTTTTATCGTCAAAAGGCGAAGAAGTCGCCGAGGCGCTGGGCGAGGAACAGGTCACCGTCTATCAGCAACTGCCCGCTCATGTACGCCTGTTCCGGTCCCATCCTGCCTTCCACGAGTGCCAGGAAGGTCTCCACGTTGGTGTTGATGGTGACGTCCACTCGTGCGCCGGTGGCACCGCGGCGAACATTGCACTTGCCTTCCGCGACCTCAATCTCCCAGACGCCTCCGCCCTCTCCGCTGATGTTGAGGCGATAGAGCACCTTGACCCCGTATGCCCGCTCTGCTCGGAAGCGCGACGGCAGGGCGTTAAAGAAGCCGTCCAGCCTTGAGGTGCTGGCAGGAAGCGCCTCCTTTGCCATCGCCAGGAGCTTGTCCACGACCACGCGCCCGGCTTTCTCGCCCACGCTCATGCTGGTCTCGTAGGCGTAGAGCTTCAGCCCGTAGTCCGCTTCGGAGAGGATGTAGCCCAGCTCATCGTTCGCCAGCCCGATAATCATCTTCACGTCGCCCTTCATGTGCCGCTTCAGCTGGAAGCCGATGTTGGGCAACGCCTCGCCGGGAATAGTCACCATCTGCACCGGACCCAGCAGGACATGCATGACCTCTGTCGTCACTTCATCCGTCTGCAGGACAGGCTCCGGGAATAGCCCTGCACGTGCCGCCTGCTTGAACCGCTCGTTCTCCAGCGGGATGGTGACCTCTGCCTTCTGCACGGCAAGGGGTGCTTCCTTGACCTCTCGGGCGCTCTTCAGCGCATCCAGCGCCGCCCGTCCCAGCGCGTTGCCCACCCGCTCGCACTCTTTCCAGTCGTCGCCGGGCGAGTCCACAGTGACCATTCCGCCCAGCGCGCCGTTCAGATGGAGCGCAATCCCTCCTTCCGCACCCTCTACCGTCTGGCGCATGTAGTGGACGATGTCGGAAGTCAGCGAGCGAATGTTCATCAGCTCGGGATGCACGGCGTAGTTCACGAGCGTGGCGATGGTCTTGCCGTCACTGGCGTTGCGCAACTGCAGGACGGCTATCGAAGTGTCGAGTATCTCCTCTACACGCACGTTACGCGACACGCCCGTCACGCCGTCTGCCGTTGCAAACCTCATCACCGCAGGCTGAAGGTTCTTCGCCGCCTCCTCGATGGATTCTGCGACCTTCGCCTTCATCTGCTCGTACCATTCCTTATCCACGCCCGACACACCCTGATCGGGCAGTCCCCACAAGCCGATGGAGTCGGGACCGCTGTGCGTGTGGGTGCAGGCAATGATGATGTTATCGGCAGGCACGGCAGACACCTTACCCCGGATCTCCTGTACCGCCGGACGCAGTAGCCCAATCAGGTCACACGAGACGATTGCCAGCCTGGTTTGACCGGACTGGATGACCACCGCACTGGCATACACATCATCATGAATCTCTTCCGCGCGTCGGTTGGCGCCGTAGCCAGCCAGGTACGGCATCTTTTCCGGCGTGATTTTGACACGAGCGGCGCCTGCCTGAAGCGCCTGCGCCCATGACGCCCCCAGCGACACGAGCGACAACAGCAACACAGACACCAGTAGCGAAGCCAGATGCCACATCGAACGCTCTCCTCCCCTTAGCCTTCTGTAAGAATGTGTTTCCTCTACCCCCGATTCGTGCCTGCAGGCATGAATCCTGCTCTCGCTACCCCTTTTCTTCTGACAGCTGCTCTAACTGCTTCTCCCAGTCACCGGGTTCGTAGGCATCCACACTGCCATCGGCGTAGGCAATAAAGGCAGGCTCCTCGACGGGCTGTCCGCTTTCGTCAAAGGCGAGGATGGTCAGTTTGCCGGTATCCTCTTTTAGTTCGATATAGAGCCGTGCCCCGCAGAACATGCTCATGTCGGATCGGCTGATGTACGTTCCCTGCCGATGCACCACTTTGCGGGCAAGGGCGTAGATTCGCTGTGCGTCTTCCGGTTTGAGGCTACTCATGGCAGACACCCCTGTTGTTACGCACCCGCCATGCCGGGTGGGCGTGTGCGGGTGTTCGTGTTCCTTCTCAGAGTTCGATACGCCTGAGCCTCTAACCTGCGTCACACGGCTCGGTCACTGAGCGCGGGCAGGACGTTTGAAACGCGCCAAGCGAACGTCCGCATCCACGATGGCTTCGCTATCGGTACCCATCACGAGGGTGATGGTCTCTACCTCTGCCCGAACAAACTCGCCGTCGAGCCTGCTCGGCTGTACCCCAATTCGACTGCGGAAGGCGGTGAGCGACTCGCCGGGCAGGCTCAACCAGAGGTCATCTACGTCGTCCACAGGTGAGATGCGCCCCTTGCTGAACGTCCAGTGCTGGCTGACCGTGCGCTGTGCCTTTAACCAGACGGGTTGGGAATGCACGGCTTCCGCCACGTTTATGGGAAAGAAGGGGCGTATCATATCCTGCATGGGTAATTGGAGGAGGGGAGCGAAATCGTTGATGAGGACTGGCTGTCCGGACAGCGCTCGCAGCTGTGCGGCGGGGGGCAGTGCCATCAGGAGCCTCCACATGGCTATCGCCGTGCCCTCCGCAGAGGTGAGGGTAGCCAGCGTGCCGTACACCGCCGCGCGGTAGTCGCCTTCGCGCCCCAGGCGATCTGCCTCGCTACGCGCCCATCTGCCCAGTGCGCGTTGCTGGAATAACGACAGGCGCGCGATTTCCTGAAGGCTCTGTACGCGCAAGCCGAACCAGTCTCCCGCGTTCAGCCAGCGACGGATGGAGTCCTCCGGCACATCGCACAGGCGTCGCTCATGCTGGCGTGTGGCGCGGAAGATGAGGATGTCGCCCTCCCGCAGGGGCTGATAGGGATCATACCTCAGCAGTATCTCCAGCACCTCCTGAACGTTCCTGCCCGCACCGGATGGATAGAATGTCTGGAAGGAGAGCGGATAGTGCTCCGCAACCACGTTGAGGGATGACATGACGGACAGACGATGCAGGAGTTCCGCGATGGTGAGATGTTTGGGAGGGGAGGTCTCGTCCGGCAGAGCGCGGCGCAGTTCCTCGGCAGACAACAGCCGGCGCAGGTCGACGGTTTGCCGTAGCCCATGCCTTCTATCTGCCGAAACAGGCAGAGGGAACCCTGTACCCGATACTCCCCCGCCTACGGTGCTCGATCGGTATCCCACGGTCAGCTTCATCTCCGAATCTGCCGGTTCGTAATGCCAGCGTACCTGAACCACCTGTGCATCTTCAGGAGGTCCTGCTATCGTCACTCCAGCCATTGGGCTGACTAACATCTTTTGTTGCTCCGGCGTGAAGGCGTCGCCCGGAATGTACAGGTCCTCTCCCGATACCAGCCGCTGGATAGCCTCTGGAGTCAGCACGCTCGCTGCCGCGCGCATCTTGGGCAAGGAGACGAATCCGCTCGCGTAGTGACTGACGATGTCTCCTTCAGGTTTGGCGACGGTCACGAGCTCCGCGCCGGTTTCTCCACGCTCGACACGCCTTTGCGCCTCCGCCAGGGCTTCGGGCAGGACGCGCTGTAACAGTTGTACGCGCTCGTCGAACTCGGATCGCTCGCGCCGTGCCTGCGCCGGCAACTGGTAGAGCTCGTAGGTTGGAGGCTCTCCCTCCTTGCCAGCCACGGCGCGCCAGCTCAGGTCAAAGGCGCAGGCGATGGAGGCGAGCAGGTCGGTGAGGGGTAGCTCCTGCACTCGTATCACCACGCGCCATTGTGCCACGCCTTTGCCTGCGCGGACGGTCACGCCAGTCTGCTCGGAAAGGTTGCGGAGGGCATCGGACAGGGGTATGCCCAGCGCGGTGAAGTTGACCTGCTGACGCAAGCGGGCGTCCGCGGCGAATTCGGGCAGGCGGTAGGGCTGTAGCACCTTCTCCCGCGGGGCACAGACGGTTGTACAGACAGGAAGAACGATGGCACAAAAAAGCCACAGGACTGCCTTCATCGTTGCCTCCTCATGGTAAGAGGGAGTATCCGTGTTGCCACAGCATGGTGTTCTCCATCAGCGCGAGGAAGAAGGTCTGCTCGAGCTGAAGACGCTCCAGAGCCGCCCGATACTCGGTCACCTTTGGCGCATCCTCCACCCTCTTCAACCCCTCGCGTCTGGCTGGGTCTTTCAGGTCATAATCGGATGGCGGCTCAATGTAAGGAGGGCGTATGTCACGAGCCTCATTAGCAGGTTTAGTTGTCTTTGCGGCGTCGAGGTTGGGGGACTCTTTCATCTCGAAAAAGTTGTCGTCTACATCGACGACGGCATAGTCGGTGAACTCCAGCCGCGTGAACCGATTGGCTTCAAAACCCTCTACCGTACTGAGCAACAGCTTATCCTGCCAGATGGAAAGCTCTTTAACTATCCGGCGGGCGGGGAGGTGCAGTTTCTGGCGCGAGACGAAGTAGTGAATATTATCCGGCTTTTTCTCTGACAGCACATACCCTTGCAGGACGCGGGAGTACAAATAGCCATCCTGAACGGTAGTTACTGTTTTCCGTGACGAACTTGCTGAACTACGTGCCAGAGGTTGCACTCGCCAAACCTCTTTCTGTGCGTAGTCCAGTCCCCGTAGCGATGACGCTACTGCTTCTCCAGACGACCACTTGCCCGTAATCTGGTGGGTAACGTGGGGATAGGGGCACAGCGTCGGCAGTTTCAATGACAGGCGAAACGATGTTCCTGCACCTGGCTTCAACGAGGATATCTGCCGGGCCAGCAGGCAAGTGCTCGCAGCAAAAAGGTAGAACAGCTCGGAATGGTTGAACGTGTCGTAGAAATCAGTGTACGGTCTGTAGTGGGACAACGAGTGGTGGTACACATACTGGGGAGCGAGGCGGTGCTTGAAACGTTTTCACCAGAAGTGGTCCTCGTTGATAATAATCAGATAGCGCAGGTAGTCCTTTTCCGGCTTGTAGGGAGGCGTGGAGTGCTCGCCGGGCGCGATTTCGTGGTAAACAATCTCGGCACGCAGGCGTTGTAACCCCACAGTATGAACACGCCACCGGCGCCAGCCGTGAAGGGATTGCCCGTTCTCATCGTAGGCATATTGCGTGACCTGAAAAGTGAGCGTCTTCATTTCTGCACCTCCCTGCAGCGATGGGGGTATGGTCGCGGTCAGGGCGACCATACCCTCTGATTCTAACGATTGGACGGCTCGAACGTCAAGGTGGCTGTAGTTTCCACCGTCGCTACAAGCAGGATTTCCCTTCAGGTAGACTGAATCGGCAAGGGGATATGGCAAGCGAGGTGTTTCATGCGTTGCGCTGAGTATTGCGAGGTGGTGGCTAACCGACCGGTGGCGACCAACCAGTTCGAGATAGAGATTCATGCTCCGAACATTGCCCTGCATTCACAACCGGGGCAGTTCGTTCAGGTGCGCGTGCAGAGTGGATACGAGCCGCTGTTCAGCCGACCCTTCAGCGTGTTTCGCCGGTTTCCGGAGCGCGGAAACTTCTCCATCGTGTATCTGGTGCGGGGCACGTTCACCCAGACTCTGGCGCACAAACGTCCGGGCGACCGCGTTTTTATCGTGGGTCCGCTGGGAAACCGGTTCGTAGTGGCGGAACCGCGAACGCAGTACACGCACGTGCTGGTGGCAGGAGGAGTGGGCGCGCCGCCGCTGTATCTGCTGGCGGAGGAGATGGTGCGCTCTGGTATTGCGGGCACGAACGTCGTGGTGGTCAACGGCGCGCGGCGACACGACCTGCTGGTGTGTCAGGAACACTTTGCCGAGCTGGGAGTGCGCTTGTTCACCGTGACGGAAGACGGCAGTGCAGGTGCCCAAGGCAAGGTGACCGATGTGCTGAAAAGCCTTCACCAGCAAAAGAGCCTGCCGCGCGAGCGCACGCAACTGTACGCCTGCGGACCGACGGCGATGCTGGAGGCGACGGCAAAGTTCGCCATGAAGCATGGACTGCGCTGTCAGGTGTCGATGGAGACGATGATGCCTTGCGGTGTCGGGGTGTGTCTCGGATGCGCGGTGAAGGTGCGTGCAGGAGAGGGGTTTGATTACCGGCGGGCGTGCGCGGACGGTCCCATTTTTGACGCGGCGGAGGTGGTGTGGGAATGAGCAAGCCGAACATGGAGGTGAAGCTGGGCCCCCTGCGACTGCAGAATCCGGTGCTGGTGGCGTCCGGCACGTTTGGGTACGGGCTGGAGTTCGCCGACCTGGTAGACCTGAACCGGCTGGGCGGCATCATGGTAAAGGGTACGACCCTGCGACCGCGTGCGGGCAATCCCATGCCGCGCATGGTGGAGACACCGGCAGGCTGTCTCAACGCTATCGGTCTGCAAAACGTGGGCGTGGAGGCTTTCATCCGCGAGAAACTGCCCTTTCTGCGCCAGTATCAGTGCGCGGTGATTGTGAACATCGCGGCGGACGTGCGCGAGGAGTTCGAGCAGCTGGCAGAGCGGCTGGACGGGGTGGAGGGCGTGCACGCGCTGGAGCTGAATATCTCCTGCCCGAACCAGCAGAAAGGCGGTATCGAGTTCGGTGTGGACCCCGAAGCAACGCGCGATGTGGTCTCACGGGTACGTCGGCGCACGCGCCTGCCGTTGATTGTCAAACTCTCCCCGAACGTAACGGACATCACGGTAACAGCTCGCGCCGCGGTGGACGGCGGGGCAGACATCCTGAGCCTGGTGAACACCTTCGTCGGCACGGCGATAGACGCCCGAACGCGGCGTTTCAAGCTGGCGAACGTAACCGGGGGGCTATCGGGACCCGCCATCAAGCCGCTGGCGCTGTACATGGTATGGAAGGTCGCGCAGGCGGTGTCGGTGCCCATTATCGGCATGGGCGGCATCATGAACGCGACCGACGCGGTGGAGTTCCTGCTGGCGGGGGCGTCAGCGGTGGCGGTGGGCACGGCAAACTACGTGAACCCGCGTGCCAGCATCGAGGTGCTGGAGGGTATCGAGCAGTACCTCATCGAACAGGGCGAGAAGAGCGTGAAGAACATCGTGGGCACGGTGAAGCGATGCAAGCCCGAGAGCGAATTCTGATTGCGCTGGACACCTCCGATGCCGAGCAGGCGGTACAGTGGGTTCGCCTGTTATCGCCCTACGTGGGCGGTTTCAAGGTCGGGCTGGAGCTGGTGCACGCTGAAGGCTTTGACATTTTCGAGCGTCTGCGCGAAGCGGGAGCAGAACGGCTGTTCTACGATGCCAAACTGCACGACATCCCCAACACGGTCGCCCGCGCGGTGCGCGCTATCGCACGGATGGGGGTGTGGATGGTGAACGTGCATGCCTCCGGCGGCAGGGCGATGATGGAAGCGGCGGCAGAATCAGCACAATCTTCGCCCAATCCGCCCAAGGTGATTGCCGTGACAGTGTTGACCAGCCTGTCGCAGGATGACCTTCGCGAGCTCGGCGTCGAGCGCGAGGTGCGCGAGCAAGTGCTTCATCTGGCGTCTCTGGCAAAGGCGTCCGGACTGGACGGCGTGGTGGCATCGGCTCAGGAGGCTCAGGCACTGCGTCAGGAGCTGGGGGAGGGGTTCTTGATTGTCACGCCGGGCATTCGGCTACCCGATGATGCCACCCAGGATCAGAAACGGGTAACCACACCTGCCGATGCGATTCGCGCGGGGGCAGACTACATGGTCATCGGGCGCACGGTGACCTCGGCTGTGGACCCGGTTCGCAGGGTTCACGAGGTGATTGCGGCGTGCGAGTGCCTCTAAAAAGAACCCTCTCAGCGTCCTTTCTATTCGTTTTTGTGGATGTTGCTGGCAGAATATGGTATAATGAAGTCTAAGCGAGTACCACGAAGTCGTGTGTCCGTATGTGGAATGGGTTGGAGCCATGCAGGCGCAGATGACTATTCAGGAAGCAATGAGCATCCTCGGCTTGAGCGAGCCGTTCACAATCGACGACCTGAAGAGCGCATTCCGACAAGCCGCGAAGCGGTATCATCCCGACACCGGTAGCCCCGAAGCGTCTGCCGAAAAGTTCATTCTCGCGAACACGGCGTACGAGTTGCTTCTCGAGTACCTCACCGGCGGTGCCTCCAATCAGCCTCAGGATGTGGTGGACCCCCTTCTGGAAGAGCGTCTGCAAATGATGATGCGCGCGTACGAACACGCCATGCAGAGGTTAGCCCAGAGGTTCAGACACACAGCTGAGGACATCGTGCGCGACGTGGTGCGGAAACTGCAATCCTACGGCAGTAAGGACCGGCTGAAAAGCGAGTTCGAGCGGGACGTTCGTGAAATCCTGCGTCGTCACCTGCAACAGTTCCACGGGACAATGTGCTCGATGCTCCACCATTTGATTGCCGAGCACGATGAGTGGCTCAACGGCATGTTCAACGCCATTTTCCGCCACTATCGCCGGCAGGCGATACGGCAAGCATGGCTCAGCCCCTTTTTCTGGATACTGGGCACTGCTCTTGCTGGGGCAAGCGCTTTGGGACTCTGGCAACTGGGGCTTGTAGCGCTACTACCGTGTGCGCTGGTAATGTTCCTCATGCCTTCGCTGGTTGGAACGCTCTACTCGGTGAGCAAGTGGCGGGAAAACCGCTTTCGCCTGCAGATCGATGTGGACGGACTGGTGCCGCCAGTGGGAATGTTTGCACCGCAGACGGGCAACGCCTGGTCGGTGGATGAGACTGCGGGGGTTGGCGGACTGGGTGGGGCGGTGTTCGGTGGCATTGTCGGTGGAGTTGCTGGAGCGATTATTGGTGGCATCATCGGGGGCTTATTGGGTGCCCTGTTCGGGGAGCCTTACGAGGTGACCGCAAAGAAGGTTCTGGACGCTTTTCTGCCTCAGCTGGATGAGTATCTGCGTCAGGTGGCGTCGCGGCTCGATATCCGACTGCAACGGGCGTGGCAGGTCATCGTTCAGCGGGTTATCGAAAACTACACTGCCTCCAAACAAGAGACCTACCGAATGCTGCCTGCCGAGGCATCACGGGCGAGAGGGTAGCAACAGGCGCCGTGGTGCTCACGCAGCGGCTTTGCGCTGGCGATGCTCAACCAGCTCCAGAAAGAGAACCGAGTCTGCCTCCAGCCTGGAGACGCACAACAGCAGACTCTGTTGCCATACTTCGCGCATGGAACGAAGCATTTGTGCTGTGTGGCGTGTCGTAACCGCTTCTGGCGGGTGGCGGCTTACGTGTCGCGATTCGTCCCCCATATCTCCTGCCACTCCTCCTCGTCCCAGTCCTGATAGTCCCAATTGTCGCAGTCCAGACGGCGGCAGTAAAGCATCTCCTTCAGACTGCCATCCATCAGTTCTACAGTGGCTATATACGCAAATCGACACTCCACGCACAGCGAGGGGTCGATGATTCGCACCACTTTCAGGTCGGTGGGTTGTTTCTGCTCCATGCTTGTCACTCCTCATCCCTGAAGTTCATGCCAGTGTACATGTGTCGCCATCATGCCCTGCAGGCTTGCCACGGGCAGGCGGGTGATGTGGCTCAGCGCCAGTGCCAGCGACGGCGCGACGTGCATCCGCCTCGGATGGCGAGCAGGTTCTATTCCGGCAGGCAAGACAATTTCGGCACGCGTGGGTGCTGGAAGAAGCTTCTCCAGTCCACTCAGCAATCGCTGGAGCTCGCGTGGTGAACGCACGCCAAGCGTCTGCAGGTCAAACACCAGTTCCCGATATCCGTGTTTTGCGAGTGTGTCCAACAGCCGGCGACAGGCGGTCAGGGCAGAGGGCTCTGCGCCAAATCGCCATTGCAGGACGGGTACGCCACAGATGAGCAGGGTTTCAAACGGGCTGGCTTGTTCCATGCGCTATCGCCTCACTTGCTGTCTGCACCTATTATCGGAAGGTGCGCTGGCGAGGCGCAGGGTTGGGTGCAGGAAAACCGCAAAGATACGGGTTTTCCCGCGTGAGGGGTGTGGAACGAACTCTGTGAAGAGATACAGGGAGGGACTTCCTGAGATGCCTGACATGCAGATGATACCGCTGGAACAGATAGTCGCCGGACGCAATCAACCTCGACAGACGTTTTACGAGGAGAGCCTTCAGGAGCTCGCCCAATCCATCAAGGAGCGCGGCGTGCTGGAGCCGATAGTCGTTCGTCCAGTTGGCGACGGGCGATACGAGATCGTTATGGGCGAGCGACGCTACCGCGCCGCGCAGATGGCAGGGCTGACGGAGATACCCGCTATCGTACGCGAGTTGAGCGATGAGGAAGCTGCGGCTGATGCTCTGCTGGAGAACTTCCAGCGCGAGGACCTGAACCCCATCGAGCGGGCGCAGGCGATTCAGCGTCTGCTGACCATGATGAGCTGGGAGCAGGTGGCGCGCACGCTGGGGGTGAGCGAAAGCACGCTGAAACGCCATCTGGAGCTGCTGGAACTGCCTGAAGTCATCCAGCGCGAGCTCATCAAGCCGCCATCGGCGGTCGGGAACGGTGGAGCCTTCACCGAGGGACACGCGCGTGCCCTGTTGCCGTTGAACAAAGAGGTCAGCACCCAGTTGCGCCTGGTGGAGAAGGTGCGCAACGAGAAGCTCTCTATCGGCGACCTGGAGAAAATCATCAACGCCATCCTGGAATACCCGAACAAGAAAGAGGCGTTCTTGCGGGTGCCTCTGCACGTTACCGAAGAGATGCTCAAGCACCTGGGCGCACACCGCGAACGCCAGAGACCGTATAAGCCGCAGACCGCCGAACAGCACCTGAAAAACCTGATGAAAGCCTGCTCTGCCGTGTCGGACCTGCTGGACGAGCGGGTGGTAGAGTTCATCAACACCCAGCAGATGAATCAACTGCTTGCCACCACTGGAGAGCTTCAGCACGAGCTGGAGCAGTTTAATCAGCGGGTGCGCACCGCCCTGCAGAATAAGGAGTACGGCTTCCGGGAGGTGTACATCCACTGTCCGCTCTGCGGGCGTGTGGAGCTGATTGGAAGCCTGCGGTGCAGTGTGTGCTGGACGGTTCTGCGCCGGTGCTACGACTGTGGCAACTACGACCGCACCTACGAGCGGTGCGCCGTGACCAACGCCCAGATATTCGTGAGCGAGGCGGAGAACCCGAAAGAGTACTCCAAGTCGTACAAGTGCCCGGACTACAAGCCGAAGTTCGAGGTCTTAGCCCGCAAACCCCAGCCCAAAGCAGCCTGACCCTCCCGCCCGCACGGGGGTGCGTTGCCCGGCGCACCCCCGTTTCTCCTTACTGCCAGCAAAATGTACACTTCCATACGCGATGACCCGACCGGCGCAGAGAACGCAGGGCGCGTTCGGCGGTGGCGTCGTCGGGATACACACCCATCATCGCAGAGCCGCTTCCGCACAGCACCGTCCCCAGAGCGCCGGAGGACATCAAACGAACCCTGAGGGCGAGTATCTCCGGGTAGGCGGGGAGTACCACCCGCTCGAAGTCGTTGTGCAGTAGCGCAACCCAGTCCAATCCAGAGCGCAAAGCCTCGGCGAGCACTGGGGTGCGAGGGGGAGGCAGTTCTTCCAGTCCTGCCAGCTGGCGCTCGTGGTCTAACTGCGCGTATGCCCATGCGGTCGAGACTCCAACCGGCGGTACGGCGATGAGCAGGGGATGGCTGGTAGGAGCGGGCAGGGGGGCAAGCACGTCGCCGCGCCCTTCCACCAGCAAGGTGCCTCCCCACAGGAAAAAGGGCACGTCCGAGCCCAGCGAAATGGCAATCCTGCGCAGCTCCTCGGGAGACAGAGGATATCCATGCAGGATGTTCAGGGCACGGAGCACCGTCCCGGCGTTACTGCTACCACCTCCGAGCCCCGCCTGGAGGGGAATTCGCTTGCGCAGTTCAATGTACAGTCGGGGTGGCGCGCCCAGCTTCTCGTAAAATCTCTGCGCCGCCTTCCATGCCAGGTTAGAGGAGTCGGTCGGCAAGGAGTCATCTGTGCAGTATAGCTGGATGCCTTCCTCGTCGGCAAGGCGCACCGTGACCTCGTCCGAGAGGCTGATCTGCTGGATAACGCTCTGGATGAGGTGATACCCGTCCGGCAGTCGGTCGCGCACGTCCAGCGTGAGGTTGACCTTGGCGAACGAGGGTAAGGTCACTGACGGATGCCTATCCATACACTCAACACCAGTCCACCCAGTATCAGCAACGATGGCAAGAGCAGAGGACGAAGCCGGTGTATCAGCGCGTGAGCACAGATAGCGACGGTAGTGAGAACCGGCGTCAGAGTCACCATCTGTAATCCCGCCTCAACGAAGCCTGATGCCTCTCCACGCAGGAGACTCTGCCATGCAGTGAGCAGTCTATGCGAGTGATGCAACGATGGACTATTGCGTCCCAGACTCAGCGCGATGCCGATAAGCAGAAGCGCTACGCTCAACAGGGAACCTGCACGCAGCACCCATGCGCTCACTGCATATAACGACTCATCGTCTGCTTTTTGAATCTGTTCCACCGGCGACCTCCATGCTGTATGCGCTCTATACCAGTATCTTACCATGATACCGGCGCCTGTGGGAGGGCGTGCGCGCCAACGCGTCGCGCCGGGCTGTTGGGTTGCACCGACAGGTCGCTGCGCTCTGGCGCACGCAGGTGAGGGTTTACCCCGTATACGCCGTCCTTTTCGGGTGATGGCAGAGTGGGTTTACTGCGCTCCGGGGTGTCCTCGCAGTACCACCAGTTCCGCGCGAAGGTGAACGTGCCGGGTGCGGTGTCCGGACCGATGTTCACACCCCCTTCGAACCACCTGTCGGAACGAAAGACCACCAGGTTATCGGTGAACACCCCGTTGCGCGAGGGCACGAAGCCCTCCGCCCGCGTCTCCTGCAGGATGCGAATTGCCCATCGGGCGGGGTTGTAGATGGTGTTGAAGCGCACAACGGCGCCATCCACGCCCACAAAGCTGACCGCCGCTGTGGAGCCGATAAACACACAGCCCTCCACGGTGATGTTCCGCGCCTCTGCGTGAGGCTCTCCAGACTTCAGGGGTGGGCGGAAGAACTGCAAACCCGTACTGCCCCCAATCTGCATGGCGCGCGCCCCGGCGTGTTCGAAGCGGCAACGGCGCACCGTGATGGACGAACAGCCACCCTTTGCCTGCACACCATATCCCTTATCGTCTTCAAAGCGCAGGATGCAACCTTCTATCAGTCCGCGGTGACATCCTACCATATCGATACCCTGTCCCCCGTCGCCCCAGCGCTCGATAGTGCAGGATTCGACGCGGAAGTCGGTTACGCCCGATAGCTTGATGCCGTCGCAGTTACCCTCTGGACCAATGCGACGTACGACCAGGTTCTTCAGCACAATATGGTGGGAAGGAGACCCGTATTCGCCGCCGTCGTCGATGTTGATGCCGTTGTAGCGTGCGCCTTCCACGACAAGGTGCCGCAGCTCCACATAGCGCGCCCTGCTCAGCTGGATGCCGTTTCCACCACCCCGTATCACTGGCGGTCGTTGGGGGTCTTGACCTGCAATCACGACGGGCTTATCTGCCTGACCGAACACGTTCTCGGCGTAGATTACGCCCTCGTAATCGCCGGGTGCGAGCAGGATGGTGTCGCCGGGTTGAGCCGAGCGCAGGGCAGAGCGCAACTGCCCGGTATCGCGCACGACGACCTGCCGATTCGCTGAAGCGCACGTTGCCAGCACCGTCGTCAGCGCCAGGCATACCACTATCGCGACCCTCACTGTGGACACCTCCTCCTATATCAGCGTACCAGGTTGCCAGCTCTGGCAAGGAAACATGTAGATGTCGCGCGGGTCGGTGATTTTCCACGCGACGGTGCGCGCGTCGATACGCTGGACGCCTGCGTACTTCGCATAGCGATCTGCCAGCCCGCTGTATGCCCACTCCACGCATACCTCGATGGGCGGTTCCAGACGCCACGCTCTGCTTCGGTCTGCCCTGCGAATTGCTTCGGCGATGTCCCGGCGAATTCGTTCCCGAACCCTGTCGGGTGGATACAGTTCGCAGGTCGCCCAGCCCGTGCCGCGCTTGGTGGGCGTGCTCAGTACATGTGGGAAGAGCCGTCGCGCTTCCTCGCACAGCGCCTCGTCGCCAGAAACGTATACCAGCGGCACACCGTACGCGCCCGCGTACAGGGCGAACTGACTCATCTCGCCGTGCTCCTGCCCATTGATGCGGAACCGACAGATCTCCTTCGGGACCTGCGTGTGGTCGATGAAGGCGTTCAGCGTGCCTGCCATGGCGTGTTGACCGATCATCGCCACGGCGTGAACGGTTTCATCCAGCCCCTCGAAGCGGATGGGGTTGAAACTGCTAAACCAGACCTGTTTTACGCGCGGGGCGAGCTTTTCCTGAATAAAGCCCCGGTTGCGGTTTCGTCCGTGCCCGTCGATGACGCGCACTTCCGTAGCGCCCGCGTCGAAGCACCCGGCGACGGCGGCGTTGACCTCTGCTGTCAGTTGCTCACGTCCGTACAGGTATTCCGGGGCGTTGTCGTCGGGATGATAGCACTGGTCCCAGCTGTCGATGCCAGCCAGTCCCTCCATGTCGGTACAGAGCCAGATAATCATCGCAAGCGCCTCAAAGGGTGACGTTTCGACCGGTTATGCCTTCGGCAACCCTGCCGTCTATTCCTGTTGTGGGTACATGTCACGCAGGAACAGTCCAGCCCTGGAGAAGAATCTCATGGTGTCAATATTTGCAGGAGTAGTCGCCGGTATGAAGACGTTCTGGCGCAAGTGGCTAGCACGCAGGTATCTACAGTTCCCCCTCGATGAGAACGCCGAATTGCGACAGCTGACCATGCAGGATGTGCCTGCTCTTTTCGACCTGACGGTGCGCAACCGGGAGCGACTGCGGCGGTGGATGACCTGGGTGGACATGGTACAGCGGGAGGAAGACACGCGCGGGTTCGTGCGCGAGGCGCTGTACAACTTTCGGGCGGGGCGCAGTCTGCAAATGGGCATCTGGCTGAACGGGGAGCTGGTAGGTACTATCGGGCTCTTTCGTACCGCCAGCTCCGAGCCGGAGGCGGAAATTGGCTACTGGATCGATGAATCGGCGGAAGGGCAGGGACTGGTGACCAGAGCCACGCGCATCATGACGCAATACGCCTTCGAGCGGTGGGGTGTGCCGACGGTGCGCATCCGGGTCGAGCCGGAGAACGTGCGCAGTCGCGCCATTCCGGAGCGCCTCGGCTTTCGCCTGCGCGGTGAGATCGAAGAGGACTGGTCTGATGGCACCCGTCGCACTCTGCTGGTGTATGTGATGGACGCTTCGGAGTTCCCCCGCGGGTAAGATACACGTCTTGACCCTCTCGTGAAAGAAATCACGACTTTTGTGTCTCGGCGATATTTTTCTATTGAAAATACCCGTTTGTGCGGGGTACACTTGTTCCACCACGCTAGCAGGAGGTGTTCGCCATCGCACGGAGAGCGCAGGAGCATGACGAGGGGCGCAGACGCTTCCTCAAAGTTTCAGCGCTGGGCATCGCCGCCCTGATGGGCGGAATGTCTGGCATCGAGGGCTTGGCACAGCAACAACCAAACGCTTCCAGAACCGATAGGAGGACAGGAGAGATGGAGATTCAGAAAGTGGTGGCAAAACCGCTACCGGAAAAAGTGTACAACACGGAGAGCGTCGGCATCTCGCGCAAGACGCACGACGAACATTACAAGCTGTATCAGGGCTATGTGAACAAGGCGAACGAGATTCGCGAGAAGCTCGCGGCGCTGGACAAGGACCCGGCGAAGGCAAATCAGACCTACTCGGACATCCGCGTGCTGAAGGTGGAGTACACCTTCGCGCTGGGTGGCGTGAAGAACCACGAATTGTACTTCGACATTCTGGGCGGTAAGGGCGGCGCGCCGACGGGTCTTGTCGCCGAGTGGATTAACCGCTGGTTCGGCTCGTACGAGGCATGGGCGCAGGACCTGAAGGCGACCGGCATCGCGGCGCGTGGATGGGTCTGGCTGGCGCTTGACCACGATGACGGCAGTCTGTTCAACTACATCGGCGATGCACAGAACACGTTCCCCATCTGGAACGCCACGCCCATCCTGGCGCTGGATACCTACGAGCACGCCTATTACTACGATTTCCAGACCGCACGTGCGAAGTACATCGATGCCTTCCTGCAGGCGATTGACTGGGACGCGGTGAACGCGCGGCTGGAGCAGGCTCTGAAGATGTACAACGCGGGGCGGTAACACCCTGTTTTGCAGACACACCGGTTTGCCCCCGATGCTCTGCAGGAGCCGGGGGCTTGCTTTTTCTCGCAGCTCAGTAAGCCCAGCCGCCTCCCGTCTCCAGCAATTGCCCAAACTGCCCCACGCCAAAGCGCTGAACCTCTGGAAACGCCTTAATGCGCAGACGGAAGACCACCTCGCGGTCGGCGCGGAAACCCAGCGGGTTGTCGATGTATCCGACGCTCATCTCCCAGCAGTGCAGGTCCCACGTCAGTAACAACTGCCTGCCTTCAAAGCGGTTCACGTAGCCGTTGTAAGTGAGGTAGGTCTGCACGCGCAGGGGGGTGCGGGGGATGGGTGTATCCAGCCACAGATTCGCGCTTGCCCAGCGGTGGCGGATGGGGTCGTACACGCCGTTCAGGTTCATGGCGAAGCGTTCACTGCGTCCGCGCAGGTAAGCCCGCAGATAATTCCACTGCCCCTCGTTGAGGTTGAGGGTCGATTGCACGTTGAGTTGCCATCCTTTGCTGGGGTGCCACTGCAAGCCGACGTTGAGCGGTTGCCAGGGGCGACTTCCTCGCTGGCGGGCGAACAGGTCGTAACCGGTGTAGGTTCGCAGGGAGAGGGCGCGACTGACGTTCCATTCCAGTCCCGCCGAAGCGAAGTTGGTGGTGCCCGAGTACTCGGTGCGCAGGGGGGTGTAACCGTAAGGGCGCACGTACTGGTAGCTGGCGTACCATCGGCTGTTATCGCCGAAGCGCACCTGCCAGTTGCCGTTGCCCTGCAGGATGTATTGCGCCGTGCCGTCGCTGGTGAACACCTGTCGGAACAAGCCGGAGAGGTTGAGGCTTCGCTCTGCAGAGCCGAAGGTCGGAGGGTTCCATCGCGCCTCGAACAGAATGCGCTGGATGGGATTGCCCTGTGGCAGTTCGCGGAAAGAACCCCAACCCATATCGAGCCGAAGCCCCAAGTCCCTGCCGAACAGCCTGCGGTCAGTGGTGGATAAGAGCAATTCTGGCGTCTTCTCGAGACCCCCGAAGGTGAACCCACCTGTCTGGCTCCCGACCGGCACGATGCGGTAGAAAGCCAGCGCCCAGTCGAAGCGGTCGGTGCTTCCTGTCAGCGATGCCTGTGTGGCGAGTTGCTCCTGTTCAGAGCGCAGGGTGCCTCCGGAGAACGAACGGAAGCGGGAGAGGTCGGTGGAGAGGGTGAGCGACGCGCTCCTGCCCCACCGCTGGCTCCACCTCAGGGAGCTGGTACTGGACTCGCTGGAGAAACCGGCACTGCTCTGCTCGGCGAGGCGTGACAGGATGGACAGGCTACCCGAAGACCACGCGCGGTTGAGGCTCAGTTGCCAGCTGGAGGCTCGGGTATCGGCGTAGTAGAGATAACTGCCGGAGCGCAGGTCGCCGGTCAGGCGTGCATCGAAGCCGAACAGTTTCTGCTGGTGTCGCCATTGCGCGTTCACGGCGCGGGTGTTGCGGTTGCGGTCGTTCAGGTAGTACAGCGAGAGCAGTCCCGTCGCGCCTCCAAGAAGGTACTGCTGGTCGATGCCCAGCCCGATGCCCTTCTTCTGCATCAGGTCGATGCGGGCGGTTCCGGCGTTGTCGCCCAGCAGGTAGCCCAGCGCGGTCTTGACGTAGTAGCCCTCCTCGACAGATTGCCCTACCTGCGGCAACGTTCCGCGCGAAAGGCGGCGGTCAAGCGGTATCACCACCGTGGGGAGGGCGAAAAGCGTTCTGCCCAGCGCGCTAAGACGCACGTCGCGAGCAATCAGTCGCCTGTCCACCACCACATCCACCCGGTCTGCCGAAAAATGGTAGTGCGGGTGCTCCAGCAGGCAGGTGGTCACCTCACCATGCTGTAACTGCGCCTCCTGCTCGGTGCCCTGCAGTTGCTGACCGGACAGGCGCACGGCGTCTCGCAGTTGATGCCGCAGGAATTGAGGCAATAAATCCGCGCCGCCGCCCTCAATTTGCCATCGCCGACGGGGGACGTCGAGGCGCAGCATCTCTCCCTGAGCCGTCACTCCGCCCCCCTCGAGGCGCACTCGCCCGCGGAACAGGTACTCGCCCCGGTCGAGGTTACCTTCCAGCCCTTCCGCCTCGATGGTGTATTCCCGCCAGCGTGCCAGTATGTCGGTCACCTGTAGGTTGTTCTTGGCGTCGAGAAACAGCGTGCCGAATCGCTCCACGTCGATGCGCTCTGTGCGCTTCTCTCCGGGTGTCGCGCCGGCATCTTCTGCAGGTTCCGGTATCTGTGCGTTCGCTGCTACCCCAGCAGTAAGCAGAGCCACACCGAGCAGAAGCCACCTCATACCGGCTCCTCCGGGCGTTTTCGGGAGGCAAAGTGGCTCAACAGCAAGAGAGTCGTGAACAGCACGACATAGAAGACGCAGATGAGACCGCGAGTCGGAGCGGAAGCGGCAATGCTGGCAAACGGTATCTCCGACAGCAGGCGCACGCCGGCGTCCACCGCCCACGCGCTGAGAGCGATCGGAGCGGTCAGCCAGCCGGGCAGTTCTGGCAAACAGGCTATCAGCAATCCGCCACAGGTCATCACCTGAACAGGCACTGCTATCAGCAGGTTGGCAATCGGCGAGATGAGCGATATCTGACCATAGTATAACGCCGTCAGTGGAGCCGATGCCACTGCGCATAGCATGCCTAAGCCGATCACAGTTAGAACAGCCCGTATCAGGCGCGAAGGGGTTCCGCCAGCGGCGGTGCCGGAAGCCAGCGCGCTCAGCCAGCCAGACCCGGCGACAATCGCCGCGACGAGCGTGAACGAGAACTGGAAGCCCGGGTCGCGCAGAACGCCCGTTTCCTGCACCACCAGCAGAAAACCTGCCGTTGCCAGCGAGGTGGGCAGGTCTATTTCGCGCTGGAAGGCGACCGCCCCGGCAACCAGCGTGCCCATTACCGCCGCGCGGAAGGAGGGTTCGCCTCCTGCCGCCACGCCAGCGAACAGCCAGATGACCGCGATGACCACGCCCGCAGAGACGCGACGCGGAAGCTTCATCAGGTTACAGAACGCCCAGACCGCTACCGCCAGCAGGGAGACGTGCGTGCCCGACGGGGACAGGATGTGTATCGTGCCGGTGCGTTGAAATGCCTCACGGATGGCGATATCCAGACCGGTGCGGTCGTTCAGCACAATCGCGGCAGCGATGTTGCCCTCGCGGGCTGGCAGTTGCGTACGAAGGTTATGGATGAGCCGCTGTCGCAGGCGCGAGAAGAACATGCGTCCGCTAGTCGTGGGAAGACGTTCCATGCGGTACGGCTGAAGCGTGCGCACTACTCCCTGACGGCGCAGGTACTGCACAAACGACGCACTGGCAGGATTGGCAGAGACGGACGGCGCTCTCAATCTACCCTCCAGTCGCCATCGCTCGCCCGAGAAGAGCACTTTCACTCGCGATTCTGGCACGGTGACCCAGATATCCACCGAAGCTTTAACCACACCCTGCGCGGTCACCAGCTGGTCGGCGCGGAAGATGAACCGCCATGTGCCCCTTCGCAACGTCGGCTCGCTGAGAATCTCACCGATAGCCGTTACCGGCTCGCCATCGGGCAGGGTATTCCACAGGATGCTGTCGGTTTGAGCGTGACGAACGCCCTGTACCGCCCCAAGCCACAGTGCCAGCACGCCCAGCGCGATGGTGCTCGCCGAGAGCAGGCGATACCGCCACATCACAGGAGCAAGCGCTGTGATAAGCAGGCATGCATGTATGACGGACTGGACAGGGAAGGTCACGCCTGACGCAGCGCCCGCGAGGTAGCTTCCGCAGAAGGTCGCCAGCGGTCTGCCCTCAATTGCCCGGGCGAGCCTGCACCAGCCGGTTCGGTTCCAGTCTATTCTGGCGGAGGATAGCATCGCGTTCTTCATTTCGGTTGTCCTGCCCGTCTTCCTGCCGAGCAGAGGGAAGAATGCTTGAGATGCTTTGGCTGTCGCCTCGACGTGACAAATAATAGGCTCATTCTGCCAACTATTGACGTCATTCTGAGCGAAGCGAAGAATCTCTGAGATGCTTCGCCTGGCGGCTCAGCATGACAAACCATCTGGAGGGCGAGGAACTCCTGCCGAGTCGCCGATGAAACCTGACCCCCTGCCCCCCTTCCCCGTGGGGGAACGCCTCTCCCCGCGTCGGGGAGAGGATGGGAGAGGGGTTTTTCAACCGGCCCACCGGGAGGTGCGCCCTCCATCAGTTGGTGCGTGGCAGAAGCTTGCTTTCGAATGGGTTGAGGTGATACCATATCGTTGTCGGAGCTGGGGTCGGAGCGAAATGATGAGCATTCACGGTATGACTGACCGCCCGCACGAGGAGTGCGGTGTCTTCGGCATCTACGCGCCGGGGGAGGACGTTGCACGCATCACCTTCTTCGGGCTGTATGCCCTTCAGCATCGCGGTCAGGAGAGCGCGGGCATCGCCGTCTCGGATGGCGAGCGGGTGCTGGTGCATAAAGAGATGGGGCTCGTGTCGCAGGTGTTCGACGAAGAGACGCTGGGCTACCTGCGCGGGCACATCGCCATCGGTCACACACGCTACTCCACCACCGGCTCAAGCGTCCTGCGCAACGCCCAGCCGGTCATCGTGGAATCGCCCATCGGCACGCTGGCGGTTGGACACAATGGTAACCTGGTCAATGCGGCGTGCCTGCGTCTGCGCCTGCAGGAGGCAGGGGCGCACTTCCACACCACCAACGACAGCGAGATTATCGCCCGCCTGATCGCGTCTGAGCTGGCTGAGAACCGCGACCCGGTGCAGGCGATACGCCGGACGATGGAGCAGATCACAGGGGCGTACAGCCTCGTGGTGCTCACTCCCCAGCATCTGATTGCGGTGCGTGACCCCTATGGTGTGCGTCCGCTGTGTCTTGGACGGATCAACGGGCACACTGTCGTTGCATCTGAGACCTGCGCGCTGAATGTGGTGGGCGCCAGTTTTGTGCGCGAGATCGAGCCGGGCGAAGTGGTGGTTATAGGGCAGGACGGACTACGCGAGGAGCAGGGCGTCCCTTTGCAGAGGCACAGCCTGTGCATGTTCGAATTCATCTACTTCGCGCGCCCCGACAGTCACATCTACAACCGCACCCTGCATGAGGTGCGTCGGCGCATGGGGCAGGAGCTGGCGCGCGAACATCCTGCGCCCGGCGCACAGGTGGTGATCCCCATTCCCGATACCGGCATTCCCGCCGCGTTGGGCTTTTCACAGGCGAGCGGCATTCCCTACGCGGAAGGGCTCATCAAAAACCGCTACATCCAGCGCACCTTCATCCAGCCCGACCAGCGGATGCGCGAACTGGGAGTCAAGATCAAGCTCAACCCCCTGCGTGAGGTGATTGCCGGACGCAGGCTGGTGATGGTGGACGACAGTATCGTGCGGGGAACCACGACGGGAAAGATTGTGCGGATGCTGTTCGAGGCGGGTGCGAAGGAAGTACATGTGCGCATCACCTCACCCCCGATCCGCTATCCGTGCTTCTACGGCATCGACATGGCGACGCGCGAGGAGCTGGTCGCGGCTTCTCATAGCGTCGAGGAGATCCGCCAGATGATTGGCGCCACCTCGTTGGGGTATCTCAGCATAGAGGGAATGCTGAGAGCGGTGCGCATGAAGCGCCATCACTTCTGCCTCGCCTGCTTCGACGGCAAGTATCCCATTCCCGTACCGCGCGACGTGAAACTGAGCAAGCATCTTCTGGAAGAAGACGAAAGCGTCCCCGCCCTCTGTGGCAGCCCCGAAGACGGAGAACCATAACCGTGTGCCCTATAGAACTGCACAGGTCAGCCGATAATTTAGAGTCGGAAATCGCATTGCCAATCATGGGAGGAACGCCATGCAGGACCTGTGCTCCTTCATGCACATCAACGAAACGAACCTTGCCCTGAGGCGGCAGTTCATCGGGCTGTCGGATGACGACATCGCGGTATTGAAGTCTCTCCGTTCGTGGGCGCACAAGGTAGCTCCCCTCATCGCCAGAGAGTTCTATGACGTGCAGTTCGCTTTCCCGCCAACGCGGGCTTTCTTCGAGGAGTACGCGCAGAAGAAAGGTGTGACGCTGGAACAGCTTCGGCAATCTCTGGAGCAGACGCAGGCGCAGTACTTCCGCGAGATCTTCGATGAGGCGGAGAAGGACGGTCAATTCGGGACGGAATACTTTGAACGAAGACTGCGGATTGGTCAGGCGCATGTCGTCATCGGGCTGGCGCAGAAGTGGTATGTGGGAAGCTACAGCGTGTATCAACAGCTGGTTCAGAAGTATCTTGCTGCAGAGTTTCGATGGAAGTTCGGTTTTCGATCGCGGGCCGAAATAGCCATTGCTAAAGTGTTCAATTACGACATGCAGGCTGTGACTGACTCTTACCTCCTGCACTTGATGCGAAATTTCGGTGTAGCCCTTGAAGCTGTTGGCAGAGGCTCCGCCCAGCTGGATATCACCGACCAGGTGCCGGTCATCGAATCCTTCATGCAAGAACTGCTCGGTGCTCTGGATGCGGTCGGCAAAGGCGACCTCAGCCGTCGTCTGAATCAGGGTTCCGGCGAAGCGCAATCGCTAGCGCGGAACTTTGACGTGGCTATCGGTGGACTTGCCGACACGATTCGCGATGCGCGGCAGATTGCCCGCGAGGTGTTCGACCACGTCAAGCACACCAACGAGTTACTCCAGGCGTTTGTGGCGTCGGGTGATGCGTCGGGCGATAGCGTGGTCGACCTGCTTCAGCAGTTGCAGAAGGCGGTTCAAGAAGTGGCGAAGGGTGCCGAGCAAACCGCGCTATCGGCGTCGCGCGGCGTGGAGAGCGTGAGCGCAATTGTGGAGGACATTCGGGTGATGTCCGAGCAGTTGCGCGGGGCAGAGCAGACCGCCGACGAGGTGGGCAAGGTGGCGGTGCAGGGACGCGAAGGACTGAGCCGCACCGAGCAGGCAATGCACGCGCTGGAAAACGACACGCGCACCCTTGCCGAGCAACTCCAGCAGCTGGTGAACATGGCTTCCAACATCGGCGGTATCCTCAGCACCATCGAAGAGATAGCCGGTCAGACCAACCTGCTGGCGCTGAACGCAGCCATTGAGGCGGCGCGCGCGGGCGAGCACGGTCGGGGATTTGCTGTGGTGGCAGACGAGGTGCGACGCCTTGCCGAGCAGTCCGCTCAGGCGACCCAGCAGATAAAGAGCATCATCGACGAGGTCACGACACAGGCGCAGTCCGCCGCTCAGGCGATGGATGCCAACCTGACGGCGGTCAGCGATGGCGTGCGTCGGTCGTTGGAAGTAGGACAGGGGCTGGCGGAAATCCTGCAGGCGGTGGACAGCATTATCCAGCAGGTTCGTGAGTCTGCCTCATCGGTCGAGCGGGTGCAGACGAACGCTCAACAGATGCTGGGCGAGATCGAGCATATCGCGGCGATCGCGCAGGAGTCCAGCGCCGCGGCGGAAGAGATGCTTGCCTCCAGCACCAACGCGGTGGACAACATCATGCGCGTGGTGGATAACGTGGGCACGGAAGCGGAGAGCCTGAACGGGCTGGCGGAAAAACTGCGGTTCTCGCTGGGCAAGTTCGTTCTCTCCGCCGAGGAGGCGAACGACATCCATCGCAAGGTCGACATCTTCAAGCAGGCGCACCTGCGCTGGGTGGAGCGACTGGAAGGTCTGGTGTATCGGGGCGTGAAAATCCCGCGCGAGGAGCTGGTATCCCATCGTAACTGCGCGCTGGGGCAATGGTATTACAGCTTCGGGAGCCAGCACTACGGACACGTGCCGGAGTTCCGCGCTATCGAACCGCCCCATGAGAAACTGCACCAGATTGCCCGCCAGATTGTGGACGCGATCGACCAGGGCAAGCGGGCCGAGGCGGAGCGCCTGCTGGAACAGGTACGCGCCGTCAGCAAGGAGATTGTGGCGGGGCTGGAGCGTCTGCGGCAGGTAGCCGAGCAGATGGACAGCACCTCCATGCTCAGAGCAGCGTGATTCTGAGTCGTGGAATCTGGGGCGTCGTCGCAGAAGCGGCGGCGCCCTTTCGCTTCCGGGCAGGGAAACATCGTTTCCAGAGCGTATACTCCCAGTATCCTGAGCATCGATCAGTGAGGAGAACCTATGCAACGAAGAGCGTTTCTCTGCCTGTTTGTACTCACTGTGGGTAGCATCGTGGCTCTGCGGGGGGCGCAACCGCCTGCCGAGTCGCCCGGTATCGTGCGTGACCCGCGCGAGAGGCATCTGGCAAACGTGCGCCAGCTCACCGACGGCGGTGAGAACGCGGAGGCATACTTCTCGTTTGACGGCAGGAAAATCATCTTCCAGTCCAAACGCCCGCCCTACAAAGCCGATCAGATGTTCACCATGAACGCCGACGGCACGGACGTGAAGCTGGTCTCATCCGGTAAGGGGCAGTGTACGTGCGGGTTCTTCTCGCCCGACGGCAAGAAGATTCTGTACAGTTCCACAGACTGGTGGTCCGATGAGCCTCCGCCCCCGCCTGACCGCTCTAAGGGCTATGTATGGGCACTGCATCCGTACCGCCTCTATATCGCCAACGCGGACGGCTCGAACCGCAAAGCGCTTACCGATGGCGATGGCTACAACGCGGAAGCCTCGTTCTCGCCGGACGGCAAAAAGGTGCTGTTCACTTCCGACCGCGACGGTGACCTCGACCTGTATGAGATGGACCTGCGCACTGGCCGGGTCAAACGCCTGACGAACGAGCTGGGCTACGATGGCGGACCGTTCTACTCGTGGGACGGGAAATATATCGTCTGGAGAGCGAGCCGACCCAGCACGCCTGAAGAGATCGCCGACTACAAGGCGTTGTTGAAAGACCGTGCGATTCGACCGATGAATCTGGAGATCTGGGTCATGCGGTCGGATGGGACGGGCAAGCGGCAGGTGACCCGCCTGGGTGGAGCGAACTTTGCGCCTTTCATGCATCCGGATAATAAGCGTATCATCTTCTCGTCCAACCATCTCGATCCACGAGGGCGCGAGTTCGACCTGTTCATTATCAACGTGGACGGTACGGGGTTGGAGCGCGTTACCTTCACCCGCGAGTTCGACGGGTTTCCGATGTTCTCGCGAGACGGGAAGAAGCTGATATTCGCGTCCAACCGCAACAGCCGCCAGCGCGGCGAGACGAACATCTTCATCGCCGACTGGAGGGATTGAGGGGGGAATATTCTTATAGTCGCTGTATTCTATCACTATTATTGTCATTCTGAGCGAAGCGAAGAATCTGAGATGCTTCGCTGACGCTCAGCATGACGTTGTGGTTGTCACCCTGAGCGAAGCGAAGGGTCTCAGCTGGGCGAGAAGACCAGATGCTTCGCTGACGCTCAGCATGACGGGAATTACCAGGCGTGAGTATGGGACGGAACGAGGATAACACGGTGGCTATCACACTATCCACTCACAGCGCGGAGGAGACGCAGCGGCTGGGCGAGGTGCTTGCCAGCGTGCTTCAGCCGGGGGACATCGTCTGGCTGAGGGGAGAGCTGGGTGCGGGTAAGACCACGCTGGCGCAGGGCATCGCACGCGGGCTTGGCGTCACGGAGCCAGTACTCAGCCCGACCTTTACGCTCATCCGCGAGCACCGTGGGCGGATGCCCTTCTTCCACGCCGATGCCTATCGCCTCGATGGCGCGGAACAGGCGGCAGACCTCGGCTTGCAGGACTATTTCGAGCGGGGTGGAGTGTTCGCCATCGAGTGGGCAGAGCATGTCGCCGACGCGCTCCCCGATGAGCGGCTGGATATCCTGCTGGAGGGTGGCGTGGATGACCACCGGCGGGTCACCATCACGCCTTATGGGGAGCGCTATGCACAACGTCTGAAGGCACTGGAGGAAGCTCTTGCGACTACTGGCTCTGGAAACAAGCGGTGATGTGTGCAGTATCGCGGCTCTGCGCGATGGTAAGCCGGCGGCGGTGTTGACCTTCGCGCACGAGATGCAGCTGTCCACGCGCCTGATTCCTTTTATACACCATGTGCTTCATACGGCGGGCTGGCGCATTGGCGAGGTGGACGCCTTCGCAGTGGGACTGGGACCGGGCTCGTTCACCGGCACGCGCGTCGGCGTCATGACCGCCAAAACCTTCGCGCAGGTTCATGCCAGGCCGATAGTGGGTATCTGCAGTCTGGACGCGCTCGCCGCGGAGTATACTTTCATCCCGCATCAGGTGGTGTGCGCGGTAGTGCCTGCACGCAAGGGCGAGGTGTATGCGTGCGTGTTCGAGGGCGGTCACGAGGTACCCCAGCCTCTGGTAGAGCGAGCGGTATACAGCGTGCAGAGCCTGCACGACATCCTGTTGCCGTTCATCGGTGGCGACGTGGTGCTGGCAGGGCAGGTGCCCTTTGAACTGCGACATGCACTGGCGGAATATCCCGTCTGCATTGCCCCGGTGGAGTATCCTCGCGCGGAGACGGTAGGGCGTCTGGCTGGGACACTGCTGGCGCAGGGGCATTGCGATAACCCGCTCACGCTGGTACCGATGTATCTCAAACCTCCTGCCATCACGATGCCAAAGAAGTAGGCGTATCCCCGCCGGAGCGTCGTGCAGGAATGGATATAATCCTTCGCGAAACAGAAAATAATGGGCTGTGTAACCTGCGGAAGGGTTACGGCGTCCAAAAGGTAGCAGGCAGATGGCAGAGCGATTCTGTCTATCGCCTGCCCTTGTGGTGAGACAACGATCAGGAGGGAATAAAGATGCCCAAACGCTCGTTAGCTGGAGCAATGCTGGCAACCGCGCTGTTCATTGTCGGCATGGCAACGCTGGTGATGGGGCAGGGGACCCCGTTCAACATTCTACGCCCGGCGGATGGCGCCATCGTGCGTGAGCGCGTGCGCATCGAGGTGCCTCGCGCCAGCATTCCGCAAGGAGGCTACATCGGCATCTATATTGACGGCAGGTTCCAGACTTCGCTGGCGCCGCGCCAGGATGACAAAGAGGACCGTCTGCGCTACATCTGGGACACGAAGGTGCCCATGCTCGATGTCGCGACCCAGAAGGATGTGCCGGTGGAGGACGGAGAGCACACCATCACGGTGGTGCTGTACGACCCGAATGGGCGCGCGATTGATCAGGCAGAGGTGCGGGTGAACGTTGCGAACCGCGAGGGCATCAATCTGCCCGCCTTAGGCACACGCCTGCAGTATCGGTTCCGGCTGGGCGAAAACGTCAACTACCGACAGCGCGATCAGGTTATCCTGCTGGCTGGACAGACAGGCGCGGAGATTACGGGTGGCGTGACCGGAGAGCAGGTTGCGTACGACGCGAACACCTTCTTCAACCTGTTTGCCTACGATATTCGCGACAACACCTTCATCGTTCGCCAGCGGGCAAACAAGCAGGAAGTGCTAGCGTATAACCAGCCGGTGTACACGCTGGGCGAGGACATGTTCCGCGCGGTACTGCAGTTCATCACGCCGCTGGGCAACGTGGTGTACCAGAACGTGGATACCACGAATGACCCGCACGTCTTCCGGGTAATGTCTTTGCCCATCCTGCCCGAACTGCGGGTGAAAGTGGGCGATACCTGGTCCTCGCAGGCGACCATCCTGCTGCCCGACATGCCGGTCGAGCGTGCACGCAAGGTGGTGGCGCAGAACAAGGTAGAGGGCGTAGAGTGGGAAGGCGGGTATCCCACCGTGCGCATCCGACAGACCTACGACGGCACGCTGTCGGGCACGCTGGAGTTCAGCAACTACATTCTGGAAAACCCGAAGGTGAAGCTCGACCGGACGCTGTGGTTTGCCTTCAACGCCGGGCGCCTGGTGCGCAGTGAAACCACCATCGAGATCGAGGGACAGGTTCCGACAGGTTTTCAGGCTCCGCGCTTTGCCGGTATGACAGGCGGGATGCCGGGCGCACCGATGATGGGTGGACCAACGATGGGTGCTCCCATGGGAGGATCGCCTTACTATGGCTACGGTGCGCCGATGATGGGAGGCGCGTTGGGTGAAGACGTGCGCGGTATGCGCTCACGGCGCGGTGCGGCTGGCGTTCCCGGTGTGCCCGGCGTTCCATCCGGTGCCATGACGGGACGGCGCGGTGCCACGGGCTACGGTGCGCCTCCTGGCATCCCCGGAGTGCCGATGGGCGGCGCGCCAATGTCGGGTGCACCGGGTATCGGTGGGCGCACGGCGCGGGGCGGTTTCTCAGGCATCCCTGGAGTGCCGGGAATGCCCGGCGTGCCCGGAATGCCTCGCACGGGAATGGGGACTCCCCGTGGTATGCAGGCGCGTGAGCAGGCACCGCTGAAGCTCAAGGTGGTGCAGTCGGTACAACTGCTTCAGCAGTAACGAGAGGTAAACCCTCCTGTGGGACGGGCGGGGCATGTGGGCATGTCCCGCCCATTTCTGTTATAATGGAGGCACGGACTGGTATAATAGGCAATGGCAGGTTGGCGATTGTGCCTGAGCGCGCACCCCATTCAGTCTGCATAGCGAGGTGACTATGAACAGCAGTACCGCGGCAGAGGAGCTTGAGCAACCCCGTCAGGAGGAGGACGAGCTGGAGGACCGTCCTGCCGATCTGGTAGAACACCTGGAGGAACTGCGGACGCGCATTGTCCGCTCGCTGTTTGCTATCTTTATCGGCTGGGTGGCGGGATACATCCTGTTTCCGGCGGTATACCACCTCATATCGATGCCGCTCGAGGAGCCTCTACGCCGGGTGGAAGGCAGGACGGTGTTTCTGCACTTCGCCGATCCCTTCTTCTTGCGCCTGAAGCTGTCGTTTGTGGTGGGGTTGATTTTCAGCGCGCCCTACATCACGTATCAAATCTGGGCGTTTGTCGCGCCGGGCTTGACGCGCAGTGAACGTCGTGTGGTCAGGATGTTCATTCCTTTCTCCGGTGTGCTGTTCCTGATGGGCGTGGTGCTGGGTTACTTTTTCCTGCCTGCAGCCATCCGCTGGTTCCTCTCCTATCTGGGAGACTACGGCAATGCAACGCTCCTGCAGAATCCGCTGAGCTATGTCCTGCTGGCGGTGAAAATCCTGCTCGCGTTCGGACTATGTTTCCAGCTGCCGATTGTGCTGATTATTCTGGCAAAGCTGGGGCTGGTGAACTCTCAGCGACTGATGTCTTACTGGCGCCATGCCATTGTGGCTATATTCAGCATCGCGGCGATTGTGACGCCGACTTCCGACCCTCTTTCACTGGCGGTCATGGCGACACCCATGATCTTTCTCTATTTCCTGACCATCGGTATCGTAAAGCGTATGGAGAAACGCGCCAGCCAGCAGAGCCAGCCGCAATCCTGAGCCGACAGGAAAACACCGGTCGGGAACGAAGCTGTTCAGTGACGAACTGTTTTGCTGGAGCCAGTTACAGGTAACAAGGGAGGGTGTGCCATGAAGCGATTCTGGTTGTTGCTCCTGTTTGGGATCCTGACGACCTGTGCCTGGGCGCAGGGCTACTGGGACGCCTACGCCCCGGAGAGGGTCTTCACCACACAGGAACAGCCCTACTTCACAGTTTCGGGCGTGGGAAGCCACCGGCTGGAAGTGCGGGTGTATACGGTGAACGAAAGCAAGGTGGAGCGCCACGCGCTGGGATACCTGTACGCCGCGAACCTGAAGGGCAAGCCCATCGGTCAACCGCGCATCGTGAATCTTCAGCCGCCCTCTCGCCGTCAGACTTATTACGCGAAAGATGTGTATCTACCCCGACTGCCCGCGGGAATGTATGTGGTGCAGGTCAGCGATGGTCGTGGTCGGTCGCGCGCGATGCTGATATCGGTGTCCGACATCGGGCTGGTGGTCAAATACGCTTCCTCGGGCAACGTGGCGGCGCGGGTGGTGCGGTTGACCGACGGAAAAGGCGTGCCCGGCGCGACGGTGGCGCTTTACTGGCAGCCCAAGAAAGACCCCGACGCCAGGACCTCGACCGATGCCAGCGGTTTAGCGAACCTCGCGATCCCCTCGTCTGACAGTGGTATGGTCTGGGCTTTCTGGGGAGCACACCGCGCCGCGGCGTATGTATCGTTGGGCGAGACGACCCCTTATCTGCAGTATCTCTTCACCGACCGCCCCGTGTACCGACCGGCTCAGAAGGTCTATTATAAGGGAATCGTCCGTGAACGTGTGGAGAACGATTATCGGGTTCCGCCGTTCGAGTCCGCGCGGGTGGCGCTAATCGATCCAGAAGATAAGCAGATAGCGGAACAGGAAGTGCGCATCAATGAACGTGGAACCTTCTCGGGTGAGTTCAACCTTCCCTCCGAGTTGCCGCTGGGTGGCTATTCTTTCCGCGTAACCTACCTGCGCGATGGACAGGAAGTACTGACGGGGCTGGGCGATGTGGCAGGCGGTTTCGAGGTGCAGGAGTACCGCAAGCCCGAGTTCCGGCTCAAGCTGGAACCGGCGCAGGAGGTGTATCTGCGAGGCGAGACCGTCACCTTTCGCCTGCAGGCAGACTACTACTTCGGCGCGCCCGTAGCTCAGGCGACCGTGAAGTACTATATCTACAAGCGCTTCCTTTGGGGCGAGCCGTGGTGGGAGGACGAGGATGAGTATCGCGACCTGTACATGTCGGAGGATGAGGAGGAGCTGGAGTACGGCGGCTACGGCGAGCTGCTGGAGCAGGGAGAAACCACCACAAACCAGCAGGGCGAGGCGTTTATCCGAATCCGCGCTCGCGCCCACGCCGAGCCGTGCAGTTACGCGGTGGAGGTGGAGGTAACCGACCTCAGCCTGCGCACGGAGGAGGCATCGGCGTCGGCGGACGTGTATCCGGCGGCAGTGCGGCTGGACTGGCGGACGGATAACTGGTGGGTGGAGCCGGGGCAGACGGCGCAGTTCACCCTGCGCGCCACGCATCCACGCACGAAGCAACCGCTTGCTATGCCCGTTCGTGTCGCCGCCTATCGCGTGCGATGGGTGAGGCTGAAAGGCAACCAGTGGAAACGTCAGGACAGCCTGCTGTGGACGCGCACGCTACGCACGGGCACACAGGGGCAGGTCAACGTCGAGTTGACACCGCCGAGTGAGGGGGAATATTTGCTGAGAGCCTCCGCCACCGACGGGCAAGGTCGCTCCACGCAGAGCGAACAGTGGGTTTCGGTGTTTACGTCCTCCTATCGCGGTGAAACGCTGGGGGCGCGGCAAACGCTGGAGGTTTCGCTGGACCGCAAGACCTATCGCCCGGGGCAACAGGCGCGGGTGTTGATTCGTTCATCCGTGCCCGACGCGGAGGTGTGGCTCACTCTGGAGGGGCGAAAGGTCTTCGGTTCGCAGGTGGTGCGTCTGCGCAACGGCGTCGGGGTGGTGGAATTGCCTGCGGAGTGGCAATACGCGCCGAATGCCTACGTGTGCGCCAATCTGGTCAACCGCAAGACGCTCATCCGCGTGCAGAAGTTGTTCCGGGTGACACCACAGGGAAAGATACTGCAGGTGGAGGTCGTCCCGGACAAGGAGCGGTATCTGCCGGACGAGGAGGCGACCTACACCATCCGCACGCGCGACGACGAGGGCAAGCCGGTATCCGCCGAGGTGGCGCTGGGTGTGGTGGATGAAGCCATCTACGCCATCGTGCCCGACTACACGCCGGATATTCGTCGCTTCTTCAGGGGAGCATCGCCCAACGCGGTTGCCACTTCAGTGTCGTTTGGTCGCGAATACGCGGCGGGGGCGGCGAAGGAGACCGCGGCGGGCGAGATGGACGAGGAGATTCGCCGGCGATTCGAGGACACCGCCTTCTGGGGTGCGCACATCGTGACCGACAGCAACGGCGAAGCGCAGGTGCGCTTCAAGATGCCGGAGAACCTCACGCAGTGGCGTGCGACCGCCCGCGCCGTCACTGCCGACACCGCCGTGGGTACCGTGCGCAGTTACGTCCGCACGTTCAAGCCCCTGCTGGTGCGCCTGCAGATACCCCGATTCCTGACACAGGGTGACCGCGTGGTCGTCAGTGGGGTGGTGCATAATTACACAGAGAGTAGCCAGACTGTGCAGGTATCGCTGAGGGTAGAGGGTGCGGTGCGTACCGTAGAAGGCGGCGACAAAACGGTGACCCTCCCGCCGCAGGGACAAACGTCGGTAGATTGGGTTGTGCAAGCAGGACCATCTGGGGAGGCTGTTTTCACGCTGACGGCGCGCTCGGCTTCGGAGTTTGACGGCATGGAACTGCGCGCTCCCGTCTATCCGCGTGGGATACCTCGCACCATCGCCTCGGCATCGGTGGTCAGCCAGAGCGTGGAGAAGCGATTCAAACTGTCTCCGACACGGATACCCGGCAGTACGAGCCTGACCGTGCGGGTAGCGCCATCGTGGTCAGGTACAGCCATCGGCGCGCTGGACGATTTGCTGGTCTATCCTTACGGCTGTATCGAGCAGACCGTCCACCCCATGCTGACGTCGTTGCGCGTGCTGGAGGTGATGAACGCGCTGGGGGTAGAGGACGCAACCCGCAGGGAGCAAGCGACGGAGGCTATTCGGCGAGGCATAGTGCGACTCAGCGAGAATCAGTTTCCCGACGGCAGCTGGGGCTACACCGAGAACTCGCCATCAAACGTCATGTGGACAGCGCTGGCGCTCGATGCTCTGCGACGCGCGAAGTCGGCGGGATTCGATGTGTCGCAAGGCCGGCTGAACCGCGGGCTGAACGCGCTGTACCGTCTGCTGGCGGACATCCCGTCCGAGCCGCCCGTGCTCAAGGGCGCGAAGCGGGGGCAGAGGGAAGTGGCGATGGCACGCTGGGTGGCGACGCTGAACGAGAAGGCTCACGCTCTGCACACGGCTGCCCAAATCGCCCCGGAGTGGGCGAGAAGACCGCTCCTGCGACTGTACGCGGTGCGACAACATCTCGGCACGTCGTCGCAGTGCGCACTGGCGATGGCTTTAGCAGTAGCAAAACAGAGCGCCGAGGCGAAGCGCCTGCAGGGTGAAATCGCTTTGCGGGCGATTCAGACACCGACGACGGCGTTCTGGCGAGAGGTCACTCCCGCCATGCGCAGGCAGTCGCCATGGGGCTGGTATGCGCAGGATACCTACGCCACGGCGTGGGCTGTCCGGATGCTGACAGCGACGGAACCACGTCATCCGCTGATACCGAAGGCGTTGCGATGGCTGTCGGAAAAGAGGCAGGGCGATTACTGGTACTCGACCAACGACAGCGCACAGATCATCATGGCGCTGGTGGAATATGCCCAGCGAGTGCCGGAGGCGGTACGGGGACCGCATCGGGTGCGAATCACTGTAAACGGTCAGCTCGTGCGGGAGCTGGAATACCGCGCCGAGCAGTGGCTACAGCCGGAGGAAGAGGTGCAGATACCTGCCAGCTTTCTGCGGGAGGGCGAAAACGTCCTGCGCATCGAGCACGAAGGTTCAGGAGAGATTGTGACCTCCATGTCCCTGCGCTATTTCGAGCCTGCGGAGCGGGTTCAGGCAACGACGCAACAGATGCGTGTGGAGCGCACGTATTTGAAGCGGGTGCCGCGCCAGCTCAGCCTCAAGGAGAGGCAACAACTGCGCAGGCGCTACGGCGACGAATCGGAGTATTTGTGGACGCTCGTGCCTGCGAAGGGGGTGTTCAAGCCGGGAGAACAGCTGGTGGTGAAGCTGGTCATCCACTGCGCGACCGATATATACTACGGCGTGATTGACGACCCGAAGCCCGCCGGTTTCGAGTTCGTGGAGCGTCCAGAGGACGAATACGAGTGGTCGTACTGGTACTCCAGCCGCGAGGTGCGCGACGATCGGGTGGCTTTCCTTTCCACCTTCATCCAGAAGGGTAAGAACGTCATCACTTACACTTTGAGGGCGGAGCGTCCTGGGCAGGTTCGGGCGCGTCCCACTCAGGCGTTCGGGATGTATCTACCAGAGGTGAACGGCAGTAGCCTCGAAACCAGCGTGCGGACGGAGCGGCGATGAAGACGTTTGGCAGAATCTACCGCGTGATACTGGAGCCGGACATGCCGAAGGGCTACGTAGCTATCGCGCCTGCGGTGCCGGGGCTGGTGGCTCACGGAGAGACAGAAGAGGACGCGCTGAATCGGATGAAGCAGAGTCTACAGGAGCATCTGGAGCATCTTGAGCAGGGAGCGAACCCTCTGCCGGACGACAAGGTCGACGTGGTATGGGATGAGGAGGACGAAGAGGCGGGCGCACGAATAGTGGCTGTCGAGGTATAAGTGCGATGGGCGGTGAAGTGCTGTTTCTGTTTGCCGTCGGCGCGTTGCTGGCAGGATATCCCGTGTACCGGTTCGTTGGGTGGTGGATCGAGGGCAGTATCACAGGCGGAGAGCTCGCCGTGTTCGTGTGTACGTATATCGGCTTGATGGGGCTTCTGCTGGCGAGCAACAGCGCGTGGCTGGCTTTCATGGCGCTGATTCTTCTGGTGTCGGGCGTGGCGCTTGTGCCGTGGATTGGCGATATGTTCAACCGGCGTGCCCTGCGCCAGATGGACGAAGAGGAGATGTATCGGGCGCGGGACGTGCTGGCGCAGAACCCCGATAATCATCTCGCGCGGGTGGTACTGGCGGAGAAGCTGTACAAGCTGGGAAGGCTGGATGAGGCGATCGAGCATCTGGAGTACGCGGTGGAAAACTCGCCGGGCATCTCGCGCATCGAGCGCGGGAAACTGCAGTCGTGGAAGCGGGAGCTGGCGTTCGCACAGCGTCATCTGGTGCTTTGCCCCATGTGCGGTGCGGAAAACCCTGGCGAGGCGCGACGCTGTGTCCAGTGCGGTAGCCCCATCGAGACCTTCCACGCATTGAAAGAGTGGGCATCGCAGGAACAGGTGGTGCAGAAGGTGCTGAGGCTCTGGTTGATGGTGATGGCGGTGCTGACCGTGCTGGGCTTTGTGTTCATTCTCCTTCCCGCGGACATTCAGGGGCTGGTGACTATCGCCGCGCTGATTGTCGGTGCCTGGTATTTCCTGAACCGATTCGGTTTCTGGAAGCAAACGGTGTAGCTGTGGACTGGGCGATTGAGACCAACGGACTGACCAAAGTGTATCTCTCGCGCCTGCGAAGGCGCAGGCTGGTGGCGGTGGACTCGCTGAACCTGCGGGTGCCGGCGGGCTGTGTGTTCGGCTTTCTGGGACCCAACGGCGCGGGCAAGACCACGACGATCATGATGTTATTGGGGAACGTGTATCCGACCTCCGGTACGTTTCGCGTGCTGGGGCATCCCATCTCCAACCTGTCCGTACGTCGGCGCATCGGTTTCCTTCCGGAGAAGTTCCAGTTTCACGAACTGCTGACCGCCGAGGAGTTGCTGTGGTTTCACGGCAGGCTGGCGGGCATGGACGGGCATACCCTGAAGCGACGCATCCCCGAGGTGCTGGAGCAGGTGGGGCTTCTGGAGCGGGCGCGCTCGCGGGTGCGCGAGTTTTCCAAAGGGATGCAACAGCGACTGGGCATCGCGCAGGCGATCCTGCACGACCCCGACCTGATTATCCTGGACGAGCCGACTTCCGCCCTGGACCCGCTCGGCAGGCGCGATGTGCGCGACCTGATCCAACGCCTCAAGTCGCAGGGCAAGACGGTCTTCCTGAACTCTCATCTGCTATCGGAAGTGGAGATGGTGTGCGACGAGGTGGCGATTCTGCGGGCGGGACGGGTTCAAAAGCAGGGTGGGCTGGACGTATTGCTACAGGTGCATCCGGTGGTGGATGTGGAGGTGCGTGATCTGTCGGGCAAGGTGCTGGAGGCGGTACGCTCGGTCGCAAAGATACTCTCGCAGGACGGGGTGCGCTTCACCGCGGAGGTGGACAGCGAGGCGGACATTCCCGCTCTGGCGCGTTCCATCATCGAAGCGGGCGGGGAACTGATGCGCTTCGCACCGCGGCGCGAAAGCCTGGAAGACCTCTTCGTGCGGGTGATCGAGGAGCCGAAATGAGGGCGATACTGCTGATTGCCGGGCTAACGCTGAAGGAGACCATGCGTCGACGTATCTGGGTGGCGTCGCTGTTCGCGTCGCTGGCGGTGGTGGGCTTTGTGTTCGTGGCGAAGCTGGGCGCCTCGGTGCGTGCCAATGACCCCATTGTGCAATCGGTGGTTCCTCGCATCACGCTGATTCTCGGGCTGGACGTGGTGAAGTTCTTCGGCTCGGTGATGGCGATGACGCTGGCTTCGGGGGCGATCGCGCTGGAGGTCGAGCGGGGAATGCTGTACGCTGTATTGTATAAGCCGGTGCATCGTTATCAGGTGGTGCTGGGGAAGTGGATCGGCACGCTGGCGTTCGCACTGGGAAACACGCTGTTCTGGGCTGTCCTGCTGTATCTCTCGGTGAGGCTGATGATGGGGCGGAGCTACTTCGAGACGTGGCGCGCTCCGCTGGTGGTTCTGCTCTATCCGGTGATGTTCGGCACGGTCACGCTCTTCTTCTCCACCTTTGCGTCGATGGGGCTGACGATTGCGCTGTCCATTATCGCGGCTGGCGTCGCGTGGTCCGAGAAACCGATGCGCGAGTTCGGCATCGTGTTTGACATCGAGACCCTTTTGAATGTGGCGAATAATATACGCTGGATTGTTCCGATGAACCACCTGCGCCGATGGGTGCTCGACCAGATGATGGTCATTGTGCCCGAACGGATGCTTGCCAGCCAGCGGTTTCAGGCGTTCGAGCAACCTCCCAGCAGTTGGGAAGTGGGCTACGTGTTCGCGTACATCGTGGCGGTGCTTCTGCTGAGCATCCTCGTCTTCCAGAAGCGCGATGTGTGACTATCCGACCGCGACCGGCATCCCTGTCTCGGCTGACCTCAGACAGCACTCAATGAGGTGGATAACATCCCGCGCCTGTTCGGGTTTGACCGCCAGTTCCTCCCCGCGCAGGAGCACGCCGGCGATGTTGCGGTAGTAGTCGCGCCAGTCGCCGCGCACGCTCTCGATAACCTGCTCGATGGTTTCGTCGCCCTTTCTCTGCCAGAGTCGGGCGCGATGTTCCGGTGGCTCGGTCGCCTGGGTGATGTCGCCCGCTTTGAGTGCGTTCTCCTGAGGGTCCAGCCCATACTTTACGAGACCTCCCTCGTCGCCCTGCACGTACCAGCGAGGACGTTCTGCTGTGCGAAGGTAGTTTACCTCCACCGTGAACGTGCGCCCCTCACCGTAGTCCAGCACCGTCCGGATGAAGCTCTCGACATCGCCCTGCCAGACGCGGTGGTGTTTCCACGCCGCTACCTGACGGGGCTTGCCCATCATCTGCAGAGCCTGGTCTATCAGGTGCGCTCCCCAGTCATGCAAAAGTGAACCCATGCTCTCGCGCTCGGCGCGCCATCGGCTGGAATGCCCGTAGCGTCCCACACAGCTTTCCACGTACCACACCTCGCCCAGCAGACCCTGCTCGATCACTCTGCGCACCGTCAGATAGTCCCAGTCCCACCGCCGGTTGTGGAAGACGCTGAGCAGAAGTCCACGCTGTTGCGCCTCCGCGATGAGGTCGTCCGCTTCACTGGTAGTGATGGTGAAGGGCTTGTCGATAACTACATGTTTGCCTGCCTGCAGAGCCTCTTTGCCTAACGCGTGATGGGTATCATGTGGCGTGGCGAGAACCACCATCTGCACGTTGTCATCTGCGAGGAGATGTTCAGGCTGTTCGTACACGCGCACGCCCCATTGTCGCGAAGCCTCTTCGCGCCTGACCGCATCGCGCGAGGAGATAGCCACCAGTTGCAGACCCTCCGTCTGGGCAATAAGCGGGCAGTGGAACACACGCCCCGCGTAGCCGTAGCCAATCACACCGACGCGAACCATGTTGCCTCCTCCCGGTTCAAGCTGCCTTGTCTCTGTCCCGTGATGGGGCGAGACACACCCGGTTTCGCCCGCTCCGCTTCGCTTCGTACAGAGCGGTATCTGCCTGCTTGATCAGATCGCTCGGGTCCATGCCCGCGCGCCACTCCGCCAGCCCCACGCTGATGGTTACCGACCGGTTGGGGAAGGGATGTTTTTCGATAACCTGCCGGATGCGTTCTGCCACCAGCCGAGCGGTATCGATATCGGTCTCCGGCAAGACGACGGCGAATTCCTCCCCGCCATAGCGCGCCACGAAGTCGTAGGCTCTAACGTTCTCGCTGATGAGGCGAGCCACCTCACGCAGAATCACATCGCCGTGCACGTGCCCGAACGTATCGTTGTATGTCTTGAAATGGTCAACATCGATCAGCATGAGACACAGCCGATGTTCGCGCCGACAGGCGAGGCTGATCTGGGCGTGAAGGTGCTCCTGAAAAGCGCGGTGGTTGCCCACCTGCGTCAACGCATCTGTCACCGACAGTCGCTCCAGCAGTTCGTTGCGTCGGCGCAGTTCCTTCTGCTGTTCTCTCTGCATATAGGCATATTGCTCCAGCTGACGCGCCATCAGGTTGAAGCTTTCCGCCAGCACGCGCAGGTCGTACGGCGCCCAGCGTGACGTGCGCACGCGATAGTCGAACCGCCCGCTGGCGATGGCGTGAGCCGCTGTGGTGAGCTGCCGGAGCAGTTTGACCACCGGAAACACCTGCAGAATGGCAACCAGCCCAGCAACACCGAGTCCAGCAAGCAAGCTGGGCAATAGCGAACGGATAAGGATATGCCGAGCCAATGCCAGTGAACGGTCGGTCAGCACGCCCAGCTCCTGCAGGGCACTCATGACCTGATAGTATGCGATGGCAGTGTGGATACCCAGCACCACAGCCACGCTCAGAAACAGTCCGATAAAGAGCCGCCTGCGTAGAGACAGCCGTTCCATCAGTTTTGCCATGTGCTACCTGCCGATGAAGCAGAATACCCCCTGTATGAATCATCGGCAGGTTCGCGCCGGCGGTGTGCTGTCAGGATTGCCGGTTTCGGCTCAGCACTTGCCTCACTGCATGGCTTATCGCGCGCGTAAAGTCGGGCGTGGAACCACAGCATGAGCCAACGACGTTCGCCCCTGCCTCCAGAAACTGCGGCACGAACTCCGCCATCTCTTCGGGTTTCTGCGTGTAGACAGGGCGGTTATCCACCAGCACAGGCATTCCGGCATTGGGCTGGGCGATCAGCGGCGCAGAGACAGCCGACCTCATACGACGGATGACTGGCACCATCTCCTGAGCGCCGGTACTGCAGTTCGCGCCCACGACGAGCGCGCCTTCCTGCACCAGCGTTGTCGCCGCCTGTTCGGGAGTGACGCCCATCATGGTGCGCTCGCCCGTGCCGAAGCTCATGCTGGCAATGACCTTCATACCGGCGGACTTCGCTGCCCGCAGGGCGATCACAATCTCTTCCAGCGCCATGAAGGTCTCGAGGATAACCGTGTCGGCGCCTCCGTCGCGCAGTGCGGTAATCTGCTCGCTGAAAATCTCGTAAGCCTGCTCCTCGCTCATATCACCGAACGGCTCAAGCAGGGAACCGGTTGGACCTACAGAAGCCACGACCGATGCGCTATCTCCTGCCGCTTCGCGAGCCAGCTCCACAGCGCGTCGGTTGATTTCCGACAGGTGGTTCTCCAGTCCATGCGCTGACAGCCGGATACGGTTGCCCCCAAAAGTATTGGTGGTTACCAGTTGCGCTCCAGCCTGCACATATGCATGATGCACCGCCATTACCCTGTCTGGAAAGAGCAGGTTCCACGACTCGGGAGCTTGACCCGGCTCCAGTCCCAGTGATTGCAACATGGTTCCCATTGCGCCATCGGAAACGAGCACCGCGCCGCTACAGAGTTGCTGATACCAGTCCATCGCGCTCCCTCACAATCGGTCTTCCAGCACTGCTTGGCAGATGTCGATCCGGCTGATGATGCCCACCAGCTTGCCGTTTGCCGTGACGGGCAGGCGTTTCACCTTATGCTGAAGCATGATGCCAGCGGCTTCCAGCACGTCGGTGTTCTCGTCTACGGAAATTACCTTGCTGGTCATTGCCTGCTTTACGGGCATATTGCGCACGCGGGCGGCACGGGTCGCCAGATCCTGCCATTCCGCGCGGTATTGCTCATCGCTCTCCGATTCGCCAGGGTGGGGCAGGAGCTCCCGAATGATGTCGTGTTCGGTGATCACGCCGACGAGACGCCCTTCGTCGTCCACCACAGGCAGTCCGCTTACCTGATAGAGGTCCATCTTGTCCACGGCGTCCCTGAGCGTGTCGTCCGGCTGGACGGTGACAAGATGGGTGTGCATCAGTTCCAGCACTCGCATCGCTATCGTTCGCCTCACTCTCTCCTTATCGCCAGCCTATAGTTCCACCACCGCCGTCGCAATCCCTGCCTGCGAGCAGAGGGATTCCCTGTTGCCCTCGCTAAACCTACAGATGCTAACGGCGAAGAGTGTTTGAGAGGCAGTCAGGAGGAATCGCAGTAGATGTCGGAACTGAGATGGCATCCTTATCTGGAGCAGTGGGTGATTACCGCAACGCATCGTCAGGAGCGCACATTCCTGCCTCCGAAGGAGTATTGCCCGCTCTGCCCCACAAAGCCGGGCAGTATGGAGACGGAAGTGCCGTTTCCGGACTACGAGATAGTGGTGTTCGAGAACCGCTTTCCCTCATTACAGAGAAACGCGCCAGAGCCTGCGGTAGAGGGTACATCGTTGACGCCAGTGATACCCTCCAGGGGTATCTGTGAGGTAGTGCTGTACACGCCCCAGCACGAAGGGGAGATGGCGGATTTGTCGGTGGAGCAGATAGCCAAGCTGGTGGAGGTATGGAACGACCGCTTCGTAGAGCTGTCCAGTTATCCGTTCGTGGAGTACGTGCTGATTTTCGAGAACAAGGGCAAGGAGATCGGGGTCACGATTTCCCATCCGCATGGGCAGATTTACGCCTACCCGTTCCTGCCTCCGCTCATCGCCAAAGAGGTCTCAACCGCGCGTCAGCACTACGAACGGCATGGGGAGTGTCTTTTCTGCGCGGTAATGCGGCAGGAGCAGGCGGATAGCAGGCGCATCCTTACCTGTAATCACCACTTCGTCGCCTTCGTGCCGTTTTTCGCGCGGTATCCTTACGAGGTGCATGTGATGCCTCTGCGCCATGTCGGTTCGCTGGCGGAGATGACGTCAGAGGAGCGCTGGTCGCTGGCGGAGATGCTATCCACGGTCACGCGTACCCTCCGGCGGCTGTGGGACATGTCCATCCCCTACATCATGCTGTTGCATCAGTCGCCAGCACGCGAACTGAACAGCCCCAGCTACCACTTCCACGTGGAGTTCTACCCGTTCAATCGCACGCGCGACAAACTGAAGTATCTCGCCGGTTCGGAACAGGCGGGCACCTTTATCAATGATACCTTGGCAGAGGAGACAGCTGCCGCCTTGAGGGAGGCGCTGGCGAAATTGTGAAAACTGGTACGAACATGGGGCAAAAAAGTTGTAACCAGCGGGCGCGGGGTGCGTCAGTAATAGTGACGGCAGCTCGATTGAGGGAAAAGCCCTCCCTTTGCGGCAACAGATACTGTAGTCCGCACACCGCCTTTTCAGGCGGTTATTTTTTTGCGCATCGCTGAAAAGCAAGGAACGCCCCTCCCGTCGTGGGAGGGGCGTTGCCACACAACAGGTGTGTCGTGCTACACTCCTTCGGACGAGCTGGCTTCCGAAGGATTGTACAGAGCCGCCATTGCCCTGGTCATCTTGGCGAACTCCTGCCGCAGGTAGTCCGGCTCCAGCACCTCTGCGTCAGCCCCCCACGAGAGGATCCACCACGAAATCTCTTTGGTTCCGTAGGTCTCGGCGGTGCACACCATGCTGCCGTCCGGCTGCATCTCCATCTTGTAGAACCGTCTGCCGTGCGAGTCCTTCACGATGGGCGCGACGCGCGGTGAGAACTTCACCTTGACGATGACCTCGTCCGTCTTGCCCCACACGCCCCACGACCGCTCGAACCAGGTATCGGGGTCAAAGCGAGTGGGCTTGCGGAACTTCTGGGGTAGCATCTCCGCCTCGCGGATGCGGGAGACCCGGAAGAGCCGTACCTCGCCGTGCCGCTCCGAGAAGGCGAGCAGATACCAGTGATGCTCGCGGAAGGTCAGATGGAGCGGGTGAATCACAATCTCCTCTTCCTGGTTTGTGGATGCCGCCCAGTAGCGGACCCGCACCTTCCGTCGCAGGGCAAAGGCGTTCTGCAGGGTGAGCATGATGGTCTGGAACGCGAAGTAGTTGGCATAGGTATCGGTGTCGATGCTCACGTGTTGTTTCAGCCGGTCTACCTCGCGTTGTGTGGCGGCGTCCAGCATCGAGCGGATTTTGTTCATGGCGCTCTGCAGGTCGCGGGCGAAGATACTGCCCTGCATGATCGCCGGGTTGGAGGCTGCGATCTCCAGCGCCAGCGCCTCCTGAGGAGTGAACCGAATCGGTTCGAGAGAGGTCTGCGGCTCCAGCACATACTGTCGCTGTCTGCGGCTGTAACGCTTGGCCAGCAGGTCGTTGTTCTCCAGCAGCCGCAGGTAGCGATACACGGTGCGTTCTGACACTCCCAGCTTCTCCGCCAGCCGCTTCGGCGTGAGATCCTCCTGCTTGCGGATCTCCTGCATCAGCGTCAGCAGGCGCTCGGTCTTCGGGCGCCTTGCCTGAGAACCATACACGTTTACCTCGGGCATGTCACCATCCTCCGAATTGAGTTTTGACCGCCACCGTTGTGCAGTGGTTTGACGATTAACCACGTCATTAATATGTTATGACAAACTGTGTCTGAAAGTCAAGCACTTCATCCAACAATTTCAGAATCTCTGCGAAGACAATTCAGTCTAACACACTCTATTCATCTATTCACTGAGCCTTACTCATCGCTAAGCAATGCCTTCAGCCGCTGCAAATTAACGGGATGCATGGTCTCCGCTTCAGGTGTTTCCAGAATAACCGGCACATGCGTCAGTCGCGGCTCCCGTAATATCATACGGAAGGTCTCCGTTCCGAGTTCTCCATCGCCAATATGTTCATGGCGATCGACGCGACTGCCGAGCGGCTTCTTAGCATCGTTGACGTGAATGACTTTGAGCCTGTCCAGACCGATGATACGGTCGAACTCGTCGAGAGTAGCGTTGAGAGCTTCTGGAGTGCGAATCTCGTAGCCCGCCACGAACACATGACAGGTGTCGAAGCACACCCCGACGCGCTCGGAACCGCCCGCCGCTTCGATGATGTATGCAAGGTGTTCAAAACGATAGCCCAGGTTGGTACCCTGTCCGGCGGTGGTCTCCAGCGCGATGCCCGCTTTCATGTCCTCTGTCTGTTCCAGGAGGAGGCGAACGCTCTCGCCCAGCACTTTCAGCCCTTCTTCTTCGGACGAGTTCAGGTAAGCCCCCATGTGGGTGACCACCCAGGGAATTCCCAGCGCCTCGGCGCGTTGCAGTTCTTCACGGAAGGCGTCGCGACTGCGCTGGAGAACGTCAGGGGCGGGCGCGGCAAGGTTGATCAGATACGAGTCGTGCGAGATGATGGTGTCGATGCCCGTCTCCTGCCGCGCCCTGTCGAAAGCCTCGATATCCTGTTCGGACAGCGGGCGCGAACGCCACTGGCGTGGGCTGGCGGTGAACAACTGCACCGCCGTACAACCGATTTCATGTCCCGATGTGAGCGCGTTGTGCAGCCCACCGGTGGTGGGCATGTGCGCGCCGATGAGTCTGGTTGTGCCCGACATCGTTCGTTGCTAGCTCCTGCGGATTAACGGGATATTTCTCAGCAGAGTATGGTCTGCCATACTGTGGATACTGCACTGTGCGGCGAGTGCCTTCGCGATTTCCCGGAAGGCTTTTGCCTGAGCCGATTCCGGATGCGCCACGATAGCCGGGACGCCCTCGTCGCCGCTGAGGGAGATACTGGGGTCTAGCGGGATGGAACCCAGCAGAGGTGCGCCCAGCCGTTCTGCTGCCTGCTCGCCACCGGCGCCGGCGAAAACGCGCGTCACTTCTCCACAGTGTGGGCAGGCAAAGCCTGCCATGTTTTCGATAATACCCAGTATGGGTATGGGGCGGTTCAGTCCCTCCTCCAGCTTCCGGAACATAGCGACCGCTTTGGCAGCAATGGTGAAAGCCACGTCCTGCGGTGTCATCACGACAACGACACCGGTGATGGGCACCGACTGTGACAACGTCATCGGAGCGTCACCGGTGCCCGGGGGCAGGTCGACCACAAGGTAGTCTTTTTCGCCCCACTCGACGTCCGTGAGCAGTTGTCGCACCGTGCCTGCTACCATCGGACCGCGCCAGACCACCGCCTGATCATCTGGCAGGAGAAACCCCAGCGACATCATCTGCACGCCGTAGCGCTCGATGGGGATGATTTTCTCGTTAATCACGTGAGGTGTGTCGCGCGTGCCCATCAACAGGGGGACAGAAGGACCATACACGTCGGCGTCCAGCAAGCCCACCTTCGCGCCCAGCTGTGCCAGCGCAACCGCCAGATTCACGGCGACTGTGCTCTTTCCGACGCCTCCCTTTCCGCTTGCCACGGCGATCACGTGCTTCACCTGCGGCAAAAGGTCTTCCGCGCCCACCTGACGCGAGCGCACCGAGGCGGTCATCTCCACGTTCACCGCTTTGACGCCGGGAATTTTCAGAACTGCCTCGGTTGCCTGTGATTTCATGAGGTCTTTGACGGGACAGGCTGGGGTGGTTAATTCTATCTTGAACCCGACAACCCCATCGCAGATTTTAACTTCTTTGACGAAGCCCAAACTGACAATATCGCGATGAAGGTCGGGATCGATAACCGCACGCAGGGCGTCCAGCACCTGCTGTTCGGTGACCGTCGACTCGCTCATAGCAGAGACTCCTTTGCGTGTTCAGACACTTTTTCTGGATTGTACCCCGAAGACGTCGGGAAGGCAAGTAGGCGTGCAAGAGGCAGGAAAACCAGTTTGAGATACGAATCGACAATATGGAAACGGTCTTGCGACACGGAAGGAAGGAGGTATATTCCAATGGTACAATTTCCACCTGTCAAACTTGGACTGATTGCCGCTAACCGCGGCTTCTTCAGCGACGAGCTCGCGGCGAAGATGCGGAACGAGACCATTGCCGCTATGCGCGAAGTGGGCATCGAGGTGGTCGTGCCTGACGAGAGCATGACCAAACTGGGCTGTGTGGAAACGCTAAAGGAGGCGGCTGTAGCGGGCAAGCTGTTCCGTGAGAAGGCGGTTGACGGTATCGTGGTTGCTGCGGTGAACTTCGGGGATGAGCAGGGAGTCGCCGCTGCCATCAAGACCGCTGACCTGAACGTGCCGATTTACATCTTCGGTTGTCAGGAAGAGGAGGTGCTGACCCCTAGTACGCCCCGGCGCGACTCGTTCTGCGGGCTCCTGTCCATCGGCGAAGCACTGCGGCAGCTGGGCGTGGACTACACGGTCGGCAGGGTACCCATCCTCTTCCCGCGCGAGGAGGCGTTCAAGAAGGACATCCAGCGTTTCGCGGCGGTGTGTCGGGTGGTCAACGGCATCCGCAATGCGCGATATGGGCAGATCGGAGCGCGCCCTGACGCCTTCTGGACATGCCGTTACGATGAAAAGATGCTTCAGCGACTGGGACCGACTGTGGTGACGCTCGATCTGTCGGAGGCAATTGCGGGCGTTCAGCGCATGAACCCCGACAGCCCTGAAGTCCAGCAGAAGATGCAACAGATAGCGCAGTATGCCGACACGAAAGGCGTGCCCGCCGAGGTGCTGAACAAGATGGCTCGGTTCGAACTGTTCGTCGAGCGGTTTGTGGAAGAGAAGGAGCTCGATGCGCTTGCCATCCAGTGCTGGACGTCGATCCAGATGAATCTGGGCATCTGCACCTGCACGACGATGAGCCGTCTGGGCGACCGAGGTATCCCGTGCGCGTGCGAGTCGGACATCATGGGAACGCTCTCCATGCACGCCGCACTGCTGGCATCCGGTGCCCCCGCAACACTGGCGGACTGGAACAACCTGCACAACGAAGACCCCGAGCTGGCGAACCTGTGGCACTGTGGCGTCTATCCAACCACCTTCGCGAAGACGCCGCCGCGCATCGGTGTGCAGGAGATTATTGCGGCGAGCACGGGACGGGATAACGCCACAGGCGTCATTGAGTTCGAAGTGAAGGAAGGTCCGGTCACGCTGTGTCGGATCACCCAGAGCCCGGACGGCGAGTGGAAAGCGGCAATCGCACAGGGCACGGTGGAGGAGAACCGCGCGAAGACCTTCGGTGCGTACGGCTGGTGCCGCATTCCGGGTCTGCAGAGGTTCTATCGCGATGTGCTGTGCAGGCACTTCCCGCACCATGTGGCGATGACGCTGGGCACGGCAGGAGACGTGCTGTGGGAGGCACTGGGCAACTACTTCGGTATGGACGTATACGCGCCAGAATCGACGTCCGGCTTCTGGACGCCAGAGCCGCCGTTCTGGAGCTGATGCAGGCACGCAGACATCGGGCGGGGGTGAGCAACGCCCCCGCCTGCGCAGGAGGCTGAATATCCTATGCAACACCCGATGATTGACCTGTCGCAAATCCATACCTATCCCATCGCGCAGAGGAATAATCTGGTCAAGCGCTCCGACTTCATCGCCGATACGACAGACTTTCCCGTCTGGCAGAACCGGCGGTTCCTTCAGCTGGCGCGGCGGGTGATCCGCGCCGTCAAACAGAAGAAACAGGTCATCGTGATGATGGGTGGGCATGTCGTAAAGAGCGGTCTCTCTCTGCTCATTATCGACCTGATAAAGCGGGGCGCGATCACCCATCTGGCGATGAACGGCGCGGTGTCCATCCACGACTTTGAGATGGCGCTGATCGGAGAGACCAGCGAGTATGTGCCACGCAGTATCGAGGATGGCTCGTTCGGCATGGCAGAGGAGACGGGGCGTTTCATGAATGAAGCCATCAACCGCTATGCCGAAATGGGCATGGGAACAGCCATCGGGCGGTGGATTGTGGAACACGACCTGCCGTATCAGGAGTACAGCATCCTGGCTAACGCCTATCGGCTGGGAGTGCCCGCGACCGTCCACGTGGCGATCGGCACGGACATCATCCACCAGCATCCGACCTGCGATGGTGCAAGAACGGGCGTTGCAACCTATACAGATTTCAAGATATTCTGTCACAGCGTGGCGCAGATGGCGGAGGGATGCTACCTCAATTTCGGCTCGGCGGTGATTGGACCGGAGGTTTTCTTGAAAGCGCTCAGTATCGCGCGCAACCTCGGCTATCAGGTGCATCCCATCACCACCGCTAACTTCGACATCCGGCGCGGGCTGAACGACTATTTCTACCGTCCATCCAAGAACATCGTGCAACGACCAACCTCACTGGGGGGAAGGGGCTTTAACCTGCGGGTAGACCACAAGGTGAGCATTCCGTCCCTGCACCGGCTGATTGTGGAGGCAATGGAGGCGAAGTGATATGCCGGGTCAGTTGACCGTCGCGCACCTCAGCGATACCCACCTGGGGTATCGTTCGCTCTCCAAACAGGAGCCGCGAACTGGCGTCAACCAGCGCGAAGTGGATATCTACCACGCGTTTGCCCACGCGATGAAGGCGATACAGGAGGCGTCACCAGATATCATCCTCATCACCGGTGACCTCTTTGACAAAAAAGCGCCGAGCATCTGGTCGCTCAGCCGGGCGTTCCGCGTGTTCCGTCTGGTTCAGGAAGCGCGACAGGGCAAACCGCTGATCATTCTGGGGGGCAACCACGATACGCCGCGGATGCGGGAAAGCAGTGCGGTATTTCCCCTGTTCGAGGAGATAGCAGGTATCAGGGCAGTGTATGGACTGCCGGAGCGGGTGGCACTGCCAGAGCTGGACACAGCGGTGTATTGCGTCCCGGCGGCGGGCGCGGCGCGTCTGGCGGAAGGCGAGTTCGTGCCGGAACCCGACGAGAGTTTCCGCTATAACATTATGGCGGCACACGGCGTCCTGCAGGGCATGTCTACGATAGAATACACGCCCTTCTTCCTGCCCCGCTCACGAGTTATCGATGACCGCTGGGACTACATCGCGCTGGGAGATTACCATGACTTCCGCAAGGAGAGCCATAACGCGGCGTATGCGGGCGCGACTGAGTTCACCACCACTAACATATGGAGCGAACGCAGAGAAAAGGGGTGGGTCTGGGTCAGTATCGAGAAGGGCAGGTCGCCCGTCATCCGACACCATCCGGTTCCTACCCGGCGCGTTGTGCAGTTGAGAGACGTCGACGCGACGCAGTGTGCGGGAGCAGACGAAGTGGTTGCACAGGTGCTGGAGGACGCAAAGCACGACGACCTTGATGGAGCACTGGTGCGAGTGCGTATCGCCAACCTGCCTTATGGAGAACGCGCACGGGTTCAGCGGGCTATCATGGAGGGCATACCCGATGCCTTCCACGTGCAGGTAGACTTCCGCACGGTGCAAAGAGCCGTATCCCCCACAGAGACCACAACGGCGATGGAGGTGGCTCAGCCCATCGAGGAGCGGTGGCGTCTGTTTGTGCAGGAGCGTCTGGCGGAGCTACCGGATGGCGTCAGCGTCGAAGAGGTTGTGGCGCGCGGGCTAGAGGCGCTCAATGCTGTCAACGACGGGGTGCGGTGATGAAACTTCAGCGTCTGCAACTGAGCAACTTCCGGCAATATCTTGACCTCGACCTGACGTTTGACGACGGCATCACTGCCATCATCGGGGCAAACGGGTCGGGTAAGACCACATTGCTCGAAGCCATCTGCTGGTCACTTTACGGCGCGGAGGCGTTGCGCAGTAAGGTGGAGGAGGTGCGCCCTCTTTTCCTCAGCCTGCTGGATGCCGGTTCCGCGCGAAGCCGGGGTACTGCACCGAAAGCAGTGCTGACCTTTTCGCTGGGCGAATCTACCTACGAGTTAGAGCGGACTCCGCAAGGCGCAAGGCTGTACCGCCTACAGGCTGAGAGGACTGCTATCGCGGATGGCACCACCGCGGTGAACACGATGGTGCAGAAACTGCTCGGAGGCATGACCTACCGCCAGTTCCTGACATCCTTCTTCGCCCAGCAGGGCGAGCTGGAGTTTCTGCACTTCGACAAAGCGCGCCGACGCGAGGAAGTGTTGAGAATGCTCGGGCTGGAGCGCGTAACCCGCAGTGCAAAGTGGATGGATGAGCAGCTGACGATGAAGCGGGCGGAACTGCGGGGCAAGCAGTCGCTACCGGTTGGCCCGGAGGAGGCGCAGGCACAGCTGGATACGGCGCGTCAGGAGCTCGCAGCCGCGCGTGCCGAGCTGGTTCAGGCGGAAGAGGCACTGCAGTTAGCACAGGCAGAATGGGAGCGATGGTCACCGCTGGCGCAGGAGTGGACCGCACGAAAGACCGCCTACGAAAGTTTGCAGACTCAGATGCAGATTCTGCACCAGAACATTGCCGTCCGTGAACAGGAACTTGTCCGTCTGGCGAAAGAGATGGAGGAATCGGCGACGGCGCGCGCCCGTTTGGAGGAACTGCGCCCGCAGGGTGAACGCTACAAGCAGGTGCGAGAGGAGCTCCGCCAGATGGAGGAACTACAGCGCTACGAGCAACGGCGGGCGGAACTGCGCGTGCTCATCGAAGCGCTGGACAAACAGATTGCCGAAAGGCAGGAGAAGGTTTCGCAAGCTTCTGCCCGGCTAACTGAACTGCAAGAGCAAAAGAAGGAGCTGGACGCGCTGGCGGAACAGGTGCGCGCCTTGCTGGAGAAGAGCCGGGAACTGGAAGAACTCCGCCGTGAGCTGGAGGCGATGGACAAGCTGAGGTCGGAGGTTCAGCAGAGTATCGCTCGTCTGGATGCTCAGGTGACTTCACTTCGTGAGCGTCGGACGCTTCTGGAACAGCAGATTCGGCAGAGCGAGAGCCTCGTGCAGGAGATGGAACGTGGCGAACAGCTGATGCGCGAGGCGGAACAGCGGGTGCAGGCTCTGGAAGCGGAGCTTACCCGGCTGGAGCGACTGCGGGCGAGCGCGATAGCGCAGGCAGACGCCGAGATCAAGAGTGTGCGCGAGCAGATGCGGGATATTGAGGAAAAGCGGCGTCAGGTGGAGTCGCTGGGGCCGGATGGCGCATGTCCGGTCTGCACACGCCCGCTGGGCGAAGACTATACCAGCGTCGTGAAACATTTTGACGCGGAGCTGGAAACGGCTGAAAGGCGACTGCAAGCCGCCCTGAGCCGGAAAGCCGAAGCTGAACGTGATACGGAATCTATCGAGGAACAACGTTCACTTCTGCAGGAGGCGCGGGCAGACCTCGATCGATACCGCGAGCAAACGGCGCGACTGAGGGAGCAGATCAGCCAGCGGCAGGCTTGGCTTCGTGAGGCAAAGGAGATTGACCAGCAGTTGAACGGGCTACTTGCTCAGCGGGAGGAGGTAAACGCCTCCTACGATGCGCAGGCGCATGAGATGCTTCGTCAACGGATAGATGCTCTTCTGCCGGAGGCACAACGTGCGCTGGCGGAACAGCAAGTATGGCGCGAGAAGCAGACCCAGTGGCAGAGAGAAGTGGATCGCGTGAGGGAAGAGGGGCGGCAGGCACGAGCGGCACTGGAAGAGGCGCAATCGCAGCGGCAGGGCGCGCAACAGGAGATGGATCAGTTGCCAACGGGCTACGACACGCAGGTGCATGAGAGCCTGCGCCGGGAACTGTCCGAGCTTCAGCCCGTGTGGGACGAAGCACTGCGACTGCGCCCGGTGGCAGACCGGTTGCCAGAACTGCAGGCACGGCATGAAGAGGCTCAAACTGCTGTCCACCAGGCGAGTCAGCAGCTCCAGTCCGCTGAGCAGAAGATCGCCGAGCTGGGCTACAATGCTGAAGAATACCAGCGGGTGATCGACCAGTATGCCCGGTGCGAAGCGAACATGAGGCAGGCGGAGACACAGATCAGCGTGCTTCAGGAGCGTGTTCGTCAGCGAGAAAGTCAGGTGGAGTCTCTGGAGGAGCAGTGGCAGCGCCTGCAGGAGCATCTGCGCGAAGTGCGGGAGCTTCAGAGAGCCGTGGCTCGTGACGAGTGCGTGCGCAACTTCTTGCGCTATTTCGGCGACCTGCTTAACAGCGAGGTGGTTCCCGAACTGCAGGAGCGCGCCGGCGAGTTACTCAACCTGCTGACCGATGGCCGCTACACGCAGATATGGATTTCGGAGGATTTTGAGTTCACGCTGGTGGATGAAGACCGCCCGAAGCCCATCATCTCTGGCGGGGAGGAAGACATTGTCAACCTGAGCCTGCGCCTGGCGATGGCGGAGATGATCTGCGAGCGCAGCGGTCAGCCTCTCGGGTTGCTGGTGCTGGATGAGGTTTTCGGCTCGCTGGACGCCGACCGTCGAGAGAACACCCTGCAGCTTCTGCGTCGTCTGCGCGATCGGTTCGACCAGATTATCATCATCTCCCACATCGAGGACATTCAGGCTGGCGCGGACCGGTGTCTTCGGGTGGATTACGATCCCAGACAGCACCGCAGTACCGTGCGCGAGGAGACCCCGTTCCTGCTGACGAGGGAAATCCTCGACACCGAACCCCTGACTGTGGAGGAATCGCCCGAAGAGGCACGCTTAGGCGGACTGTTTGGCGAGTGACATGGATGAGGTCAGCAAACGGCGCAAGTGGCGACGCTGGCTGTCCGCGATCGCTGTGGAGGTGGAGCGTCTCCAGCGCGAGCAGGTCATGTTCTGGCAGGTGCGCGAGCAGGTCCAGCACAACGTCGAGTGGTTGGGTTGGGTGGAAAACCTGTACCTGGTAGGGGTATCCATTGCCATACGAAGGCTGGCTGATGCCAATCCCAGACACCGGAGCCTCTCGCTTGTCAAACTACTCAAGGATATGGAGCAACACCCTGAATGCCTGTCGCGCCAAACGACGCTCAGAGCCAATCCAGCCTCGCGAAGAGAAGAGGTGCACCGGCTTTTTGATCAGCTTGGCGGTGCCGGTGCGAGCCACCTGCCGCCGACAGTCCTATCGCAATGGCGCGAGGATTTCCTGCGTCTGGCGGAGCCGTTCCGGGCGTGGGTTGACCATCGCATCGCACATCACGACCTCGTAATGGACAGCGCGCGCCCGAGTATTGAAGAGGGCGCTCACGTGCTGGAGTCGGTGGCTGAGATAGTCGGTGCGCTCAGGCTCCTGCTGGGCACCTGACAGGCAAAGCGTTCCGAGTGTCGTTTGCAGGCGTACTGTTTACACACACCTCACCACGGCGTTTCCGGTGCCGATGACACCCTGATAGCTCAGCACCTGCACCTCGCGAGCCTGCTGGGCAAAGCCGGATAGCACCGCCAGATGATGTAATCCGCCGATGGGCTGAGCGCGCGCGGAGATGAACGGGTCGATATTCAGTAACTCACTCCAGGCGCGGGCTTCCAGCACACGGAGAACCTGCTCATCGTGCTGTTTGCCTGCGGGCGACACCGCAGTGAGATCGGTGTTGTCTATGCGTCCCGACAATCCCCCGACGGCAAGCAGAGCAGTATGGCGATTCCACAGGGAGACAGTTTCAGCCAGAACTCGCCCCCACCGGTAGCTGTCACGAAGGGAGATCGGGCAGATGCTGAGAGGTATCACTTCCACGTCTGTAGTGATCTGCAACGTGTGCAGTGCCACCACCGTGCTCACATCGAGATCGAAGGGATGTGCGAGAAGCTGCACGGGCAGAGATGCATCCGCACCGTTCTCGACCAGTTTCTGAGCGAGCTGGGGTGCGCCTCTGTAGTGATACGGCAGGATTCCGATAAAGTTTTCGTGCAAAACTCCATCATATTGTGCACACGCACCAACACTGAAGGCATCCGGGGTGGTCCAGCCAGCCGATACCACGAGTAGCACCTGCGTGTCGCTCTCTTTGATCTCGTGGGCTACACGGCGCAGTGCATTGTGCAGAGAAAGGAAACTTGATGCCATCTCTTCGTCCAGCAGGAGCGACTGCGCCGGGATCACGTAGCTGCGCAGTACCCCTGTGCCCACAGTTTGCTGAACACTCGGACCCATTGGAACCATTTTTCACCCCTTCCTTTGCCGTTGACACGTTGTCTCGCACTATTGCACCCAGACGCTGTCCCGCCCCACGATGCGCACCAGGTCTTGCTGGGTGCTGTCGCTGGCGTCCACGTTCAGGTGCGAGATGACACGGTAGCGCTGTGTGCCTGCATCCACGTGCAGTATCAGTTTTGCCTCGCCCGGGCGGCGCGTCAGTATCTCCCGGAGGATGCGCAGAGCGGGGCGATGTTGCGGGGTCAGCCGGATATGCAGGGTGGGCACGGCGTGTTTGCCGTTCCCATTACCGTTTCCGCTGGGGGCAGAGCCATTCGCCAGAGGATGCGCCTTCTCGCACACCAGCTCCACCTGCACCTCGCCGTTTTCTGCATCATCGCCGCGCAGGCGGTCACGATATTTCACTCTACCTTCCAGCACAACCAGATTGTCCTTAGCCAGCAGAGACTTGTGTTCTTCATAAGCCGACGGAAAAGCAGTCGCAGAGACTGTCCCTGTCAGGTCCTCCACCGTGACCACTGCCATGCGGTCACCGCGTTTGGTGCGCAGAGCGCGCACGTTGGTAATCACGCCTGCGATGCGCACCTGAGTGCCGTCCGCGAGCTCTCGCAGATGGTTGCAGGGTACCACGCCGAGCTGCCTCATGCGCGTCTGTAACGAGCGCAGGGGATGGTCTGCCAGATACACGCCCAGCAGTTCCTTTTCGAACGCCATCACCTGTTCACGCGAAAGCTCGGGCACGTCGGGCAGCGGCGGTTCCTGCACGTGTTCCGCCGGGCTACCTGCAAACAGCGACTCCTGTCCAATGCGTCGGTCGTGCACGGCGCGCTGAGCCGCCTGCCAGGTGTCATCCAGTCCAGAGAGAAGCCTGTTCCGGTTGGGCATCAGCGAGTGGAACGCTCCCGCCTGTATCAGCGTTTCCACCGTGCTCTTGCCGAAATTGCCCTGCTGTTCCAGCACACGCACGCAAAAATCGAACAGGCTGGTGAATGGACGGTCGGCTCGCGCCCGCAGAATCACCTCTACCGCCGCCTTGCCCACATTCTTAATCGCGCCCAGTCCAAAACGGATGGCATCGCCTTCCACCACGAAGTCCACATCGCTGCGATTGATGTCTGGAGGCAGTATCTGGATATTGCGTCGACGGCACTCCTCCACATACTGCACCACCTTATCCTGGTTGTCGAAATGCGCTGCCATCAGCGCGGCGAAGTATTCCACCGGGTAGTTCGCCTTCAGGAACGCCGTCTGATAGGCGACCATCGCGTAGCACACGGCGTGTGCCTTGTTGAATGCATAACCCGCAAACGGCTCGATGAGCGCGAAAAGCTGTTCCGCCTGTTTCTGGTCGATGCCGTTCTTCACTGCGCCCTCGATGAACTTGGAGCGCATCTTCTCCATGTCTTCGGCTTTCTTCTTGCCCATCGCACGGCGAAGGATGTCCGCCTGCCCCAGTGTGAACCCAGCCAGCGCCCGCACGATCTGCAGAACCTGATCCTGATACACAATCACGCCGTAGGTCTCTTTCAGGATGGGTTCCAGTAGGGGGTGGGGGTATTCGATGGGCTGTAAGCCGAGCTTGGAGCGAATGTACTGCGGGATGTGATCCATCGGTCCGGGTCGGTAAAGCGCCACCATCGCCGCCAGCTCCCGCACATCGCCCGGCTTCAGCTCGGAGATGTTGCGACGCATGCCCTGCGACTCCAGCTGGAATACGCCCGTGGTATCGCCCTGTCCCAGCATCTCGTAGGTCTTGCGGTCGTCCAGAGGGATACTGCGCAGGTCGATGCGGACGCCCCGCGTCTTCTCGATATTCTGCAGAGTCTTGGCGAGGATGGTCAGGTTCGTCAGACCGAGGAAATCCATCTTCAGCAAGCCGATTCGCTCGAGGGAGCCCATGTCATACTGGGTAACCGGTGGTCCATCGCCCACGCGAGCCAGCGGCACATGCTCTATCAGGGGATCGCGGCTGATCACCACCCCTGCCGCGTGCGTGCTCATGTGTCGCGCGACGCCTTCCAGACGCTTTGCAATCTCTATCAATTCTTGCAGGCGTGGCTCCGCCCCGACAAGGTCTCGCAGTTCCGGACTGTCCTTCAGCGCGCTGTCGATGGTCACTTTTGGGCCCACGGGGATAAGGCGTGCAATCTGGTCTACCGTCTGGGCGGGAATACCAAGCGCTTTGCCCACGTCGCGCACCGCCTGCTTGGCGCCCAGCGTCCCGAAGGTTCCGATCTGGGCGACGCGGTCTTCGCCGTACTTCTCTGTGACGTATCGGATGACCTCGTCGCGGCGAGTGTCCTCGAAGTCCATGTCGATATCGGGCATCTGCACCCGCTCGGGGTTCAGGAAGCGTTCGAAGGTGAGCCCGTAATAAATCGGGTCGATATCGGTGATGCCGATGCAGTAGGAGACCATACTACCCGCCGCCGAGCCGCGCACGCCAAAGAAGATGCCTCTGTCGCGGGCGAATTGGGCAAAATCCCGCACGATAAGGAAGTAGGGCGCAAATCCGGTTTTTTCGATGACGTCCAGTTCGTAGGCAAGTCGCTGTTCCACTTCGGGGGTGACGGGATGGTAGCGCTGTTTCATGCCCTCGCGAGCCAGATGCGACAGATAGCTGATGGCGGTGTGCCCAGGAGGCAGGTCAGGTTCCGGCAGATGCACCCTGCCGAACTCCAGTCGGAGGTCGACCATCTCGGCGATGCGCACGGTGTTCTCCAGCGCCTCAAGATGGTCAGGGAACAGCTCCGCCATCTGCTCAGGGGTCTTCAGGTAGAACTCGTTACTGCCGTAGCGCAGGCGGTCCTCGTCATGCACCGTCTTGCCGGTTTGCACACACAGTAGCACATCATGTGCGCGCGCATCTTCCGCCGTGAGATAGTGCACATCGTTGGTGCAGATGAGTGGCACACCCAGCTCGCGAGCCAGACGGATGAGCGGTTCCCTGATCGCCTGCTGTTCCGCCAGCCCGTGATCCTGCAATTCGACAAAATAGTTCTCTTTGCCGAACAGGTCTCGGTAAAAGCCCGCGATGCGGAGTGCCTTTTGATAGTCGCGATTGATCAGGGCGGTGCATACCTCACTGCTCAGGCAGCCGCTGGTGGCGATCAACCCTTCGCTGTACTGCTGGAGAACCTCGTGGTCGACGCGTGGCTTGTAGTAGAAACCTTCCAGCGAGGCAATGGTGCTCAATCGAATGAGATTCTTGTAGCCGGTGAGGTTTCTGGCAAGCAGGAGCAGATGGAACGCCGAGGAGTCCTGCCGCGGGTCGCGGTCGGTTCGCCTGCGCGGGGCGACGTATACTTCACAGCCGATAATGGGTTTGATACCTGCCTCCAGACACGCGCCGTAGAACTCAATGGCGCCGCTCATCACGCCGTGGTCGGTGATGGCGAGGGCGGGCATACCCAGTTCAGCGACTCTTTGCACGAGTGGTCGAATACGATTCGCGCCGTCCAGCAGACTGTATTCCGTGTGCGTGTGCAGATGCACAAATTGCGGTGTCGACATCGCTTTTAGACCCCCGGCTCCTGTTCCTGCGAGGCTCAGCCCATCGGGCTTCGAAAAGGTAGATAAAAGTCAGCACAAACAACATGTAGTAAATTGTATCGGTACTCACACAATATATTGTGTCTCCTAAGCCGTGCGCACATATTCTACACAATCTGTGCGCGAATGTAAAGGGGTTTCTGAAGGGCTTTGAAGAAAAATTTCTTTACGGAGGAGTCCGGTCCCCGTACCCGTCCCAATCGCCCATTCTTCGGCTCTACTCATTCCACCGACGAGGGCAGGATTCCTTCCGAGTTTGCCACTATTTTTGCGCGCCCTGTTGTCGGCGCATCCACCAGAGGGCGATAACGTCGTACAGCACGTGCGCGACACAACAGCCCCAGAGGTTTCCCGTGAACGCATACAGATAGCCGAGCAGAAGACCGAAAGGCAGGTAGAACGCGGTCATTTTCAGCCCGTCCCTGTCCCACCGTAACACGTGCACCACAGCAAACAGCGCTGAGGCGACCCAGATGGTGAGAATCGGCTGGAGCACGCCGCGGAACAACATCTCCTCCCCGAAACCTGCCACCAAAGAGACCGCCAGCGCGTCACGGGGGCGCATGGCTGAAACCAGTGGGGAGACCTGCATCATCCACCGCTTTAAGAAAGCCCATGCAGGCGACCGTTCCGCAAGCACCGAAGCTCCTGCCGCCACCAGAAGCATGACGGCGGTCACTGCGATGCCCAGCGCCGTATCGCGCCACGTCGGCAGGATAAGTTCGTGCCACTGCACGCGCTCCAGGTGCCTGCGCACAGCCAGCAGGGACAACCCGATCAGCGCGAGGGCTGTCTCCAGCCAGAAAAGTGTGGATACCGCTCGTCTCATGAAGATATGCACCAGAGTCACACGCAGTATAGCCGAAACGCACAGGCGCGTCAAATCGCGTTGATTTTTGCTCCCCATTCCCCGTATACTACTACAGGGCGGTGTGGTTGCCGACAATAGAATCAAACACCGTGAACAGAAAGGACATCAAACCATGAAACGATTGCTGTTCATCGCCATATTGGGTCTGGTGCTCGCATCGGTGCAGGCTCAGCAGATGCCCGCGCACGTGCAGAAGCGCGTGGATACGATTATCGACGGGATGCTGGATCGCTGGATCGTGCAGATGGACCGTTGGTGGCACGACGGTCAGCATGAACACCTTATCAACATGACCTACTTTCTGATTGCCTTCGATCCCACCAACATCGAAGCGTACGAGAACGCAGGATGGCTACTGTGGAGTTCCGACCGCGACGATGAGGCGATTGCACTGTACGAGCGGGGCGTGCGCAACAACCCGGACCGCTACGACCTGTATTATGAGATCGGGCAGTACTACTACATTCGCAAGAAGGATTACGCGAAGGCTCTGCCTTATCTGGAGCAGGCGATCAAGTTTCCGTGCGAGTGGTTCGTCTGGAATACGCTGGGGCATGTGTATGCAAACCTCGGACAAAAGCAGAAGGCGGTGGAGACGTGGCAGGAGCTTCTGCGTCGGTTTCCAATGATGCCTGTTGACCAGATGGAGGCTGTGCGCAAGAACATCCGCGACACAATCACCCGTGATTCAGCGCCCGGTGCAGGAGAAAAGACACAGCCATGATCGGCGTGCTTGACCTGCTGTTGACGCTGTTGACGTGGGCGATACTGGCGGACGTCATTCTCTCGTGGCTGATGTTCGCCAACGTGGTGAAGTGGAGCCCATGGCATCCCGTGCCCAGAACGCTCAGCCGGGTGACATCGCCCATTCTGGATCCGATTCGCAAGATCATGCCGCCGTGGCGGTATGGACTGGACTTCAGCCCGTTCGTGGCGTTGATTATCATCCAGATTGTACGTCAGGTATTGTGGCGGTTGTAGCGATGACCACACCAGTACGGCTAACACCCATAGACATCACCAACAAGCGGTTCAGGCGAGCCTTACGTGGCTACCGTGCCAGCGAGGTGGACGAGTTCCTTGCAGAGGTCGGCGCGGATTACGAGGCGGTGGTGGTGGAGAACGCCCGATTGCGCGAGCAGGTGTCGCAGATGCAACAGGAGCTCGATCGCTACCGCGCGATGGAGGAGTCGCTGAAGGAAGCGCTGGTGCTGGCGCAGAGAACTGCAGATGAACTTCGCGCGAGCGCACACCGCGAAGCAGAGGTTATCCGCGCACAGGCAGAATTGCAGGCCCGCCAGCAGATCGAACAGCAAATGAAAGCCATCGAGGAGCTGCGCGCGCATCGCCAGCGATTCGCCATCGAACTGCGCGCGGTGCTGAGCGGTATGCTGGAGCTGGTGGAACGGCATCTATCGGTACCGGCACCCCAAACCATCGCCGACGAGATCGCAGGTCGCGACCAAACAGCACATCCGGAACCGGAGTTTACCCATGCAGACCCAGCCACCTGAGACCGCAGACACAGCGGCTCGAAACGGCGCCGCTCTGTGGGTCGCTCTGGCATTGTTCTTGCTCATTGTGCTGTCGAATCTGTTGATGCTGAGACCCCGCCTCACCGACCGGGTGGATACCTGGTCCACAAAGGTGATGCAGGCGGACTTCACCGCGCGGATGCTGTACGGTAGTTTTCTGCCGTTCGGCTCGGTCAGGGCGGAAGAGTGGGACAACGTGTTGAAGATACTGACCAGCCGTGACGCGCCGCTTGGGGCTCTCGTGCGCGCGGTGGTGTTGATCGAAGACCGATCCGCCGCTCTGGGCGAGCAGGTCGCACGGCAACGCATCCGCCAGCTCCTTCAGCGTTTGCCCAACGCCCCCACGCGGTTCCCTGCGCCACAGCGGGAATCCATTCTGCGCTGGTGTCGGGCGGTGTATGGAGAGGGAAGGCGTCCGAGCGAACGGGAGGTTGCCGAGTTCCGACAGACGATTGAGCAGGCAAACCTGGGATGGTTTCGCCTGCTTGCGCTGAAGCAGCTGGAGTTTCGGGCAGGCAACGTGGATGAGGCGCGTCGCCAGGACGTTGAAGCGCGGGCGCAGGCAGATCGGCTCCAGGGCAGTCTGCTGGTAATATTCGCCGTTATTGCCCTGCTGATACTGACCGGTTTGGCGCTGTGGGTGGCGTATCTCGCATGGAAGGCGTCGCTGAGGCGCCCTGCACTTTCCCCTCCGCTTGCCTCGCCACATGCGGATGTGGTTTTGTGGGGGCTGGTTGCGTATTTTGCCGCTACCTACGCCGGGGGCTGGATCGCTGGACTGATCGGGCGTGCGCTTCCTCCATCAACGAACCTGCTCGTTGCGCTGGTGTTGCTGACACAGGTGGCGACGGGTGGAGTGGCGCTGTGGGTGTTGAGCCGCGTGATGCAGAAGCAAGGCGTGCGATGGCAGGAAGTAGGCATGATATGGAAGCCGTTGACCGGTCATCTTGTCTGGGGCACGGGGGCGTATGTGGCGATGGTTCCAGCGTTGTTACTGGCGGTGCTGTTGGCACAGGTCCTACTGCCTTCCTTGCCCAGCCCGGCGCATCCGATCGCAGGAGTGGCGTCGGCGCAGAACCCTGCATGGGTAACCGTATTGCTCTTTCTGGTAGCGGCGGTCTTTGCGCCGCTGTTCGAGGAGATATTCTTCCGCGGTGTTCTGCTCAACGCCCTCTGGGCTCGCACGGGCAGCCGTTGGCTGGGGATTATGGGGTCGGCGCTGGTGTTCTCGGTGCTTCACCCGCAGCTGTATCTGGGCTGGATTGCAGTGTTCGTTATCGGGGTGATGCTGGGACTGCTGTTTGTCGAAAGGCGCAGTCTGCTACCGTGTATCTGGATGCACGCGCTGAACAATACGATTGCCCTCATTGCCATGCAGTTGTTGAGGTCGGCAGGATGAGTATCTGGAGGCTGAAGGTTCGCGTCACTCCACGCGCTTCTCGAAATGAGATAGAGGGCTGGGACTGCGAGGTGTTACGTGTCCGTGTGACCGCACCGCCTGCGGACGGGCAGGCGAACGAGGCGTGTCGGGAGCTTCTGGCAAAGGCGCTGGGCGTTGCCAGGGGCCGGGTGATACTGGCGCAGGGCGCGCGCAGTCGGGAGAAGGTGTTCGAGATACAGGACGCCGACCCTCAGATGCAGGAAAAGCTGAGCAGGAAATAGCCGCCTTGTCCCGCATAGACCGCGTCTGATAACGCATAACTTCAGATAACTCCCCGGTAAGACACCTGTAGACGTGTTGGCTTTCAATCTGCTATAATAGGCTACCATTCACTGCACGGAGCGGGAGGGCGCCTGGCAAATGTTCTCTCCCTCGCGAGAGGAGTTCCATCGTCTGGCACAACAGAGCAACCTGATACCCGTCTATCGCGAGATACTGGCGGATATGGAGACACCGGTATCCGCGTTTCGCAAAATCGCGCGCGGGCGGTATTCGTTCCTGCTCGAAAGTGTGGCGGGCGGCGAGCGAATCGCGCGCTACTCGTTTCTGGGAACCGAACCGTCGCTGGTGTTCCGCAGTAAGGGCAGGCAGGTACGCCTCTTGCATGACGGGGCGGTAACCACCGAGACCATCCCCGAAGGTCAGGACCCTCTGCATCGTCTGAAGAGCCTGCTGAGCGGTTATCGCATCGCCCTTCCGGCCGAACTGCCGCGATTTGTGGGCGGTCTGGTCGGGTACATCGCCTACGATATGGTGCGCTTCTTCGAGAGGTTGCCTGAAGATACGGTGGACGACCTGCAGGTGGATGACAGCTGCTTCCTGCTGGCGGACTCTCTGCTGATTTTCGACCATGTGCGCCATCGCATTATCGCCCTCAGCAACGCGCACGTGCAGGGCGACCCGGATAGAGCCTACGACGACGCCTGCGCCCGCGTGGACGAACTGATCGAGCGACTGCGCGCACCGCTTCCGCCTCCGCCAAAGAGCCCGGCGCGGCAGACGCCGGTGGTGTTCACGCCCAACCAGAGCCCCGAGCAGTATCAGCGAGCCGTAGAACGCACGAAAGAGTACATCTCCGCGGGGGACGGCACGCAAATGGTCATCTCTCAGCGGTGGCACGCTCCCATCCAGGCGCCTCCCTTCAATGTGTATCGCGCCCTGCGCTCGCTGAACCCGTCGCCGTACATGTTCTATCTGGAGATGGACGACGTGGTGCTGGCAGGGGCATCACCCGAAATCCTGGTGACGGTGGAGAAGCGCATCGCCACCACGCGCCCGATCGCGGGAACGCGACCGCGAGGCAAGACGCCGGAGGACGATAAACGACTGGCTCAGGAACTGCTGGCAGACGAGAAAGAGCGTGCCGAGCATGTGATGCTGGTGGACCTCGGACGCAACGACCTCGGCAGGGTGTGCGCCTATGGCACGGTGCGGGTAGAGGAGCTGATGACCATCGAGCAGTACTCTCATGTGATTCACATCGTGTCGGATGTGAAGGGCAGACTCGCGCCGGACAAAGACGCCTTCGATGCCCTGCGCGCCTGCTTTCCCGCGGGCACGGTGTCGGGTGCTCCCAAAGTGCGGGCGATGGAGATTATTGAGGAGCTGGAGCCAACTCGCCGCGGCATCTACGCCGGGGCGGTGGGTTACTTCAGCTTCAGTGGGGACATGGACACCTGCATCGCCATCCGCACCATCGTGATGAAGAACGGCGTGGCGTACATTCAAGCAGGGGCAGGCATCGTTGCCGACTCGGTGCCAGAACGCGAACATCAGGAGTGCCTGAACAAGGCGCGCGCCCTGATGCGTGCGGTGGAGATGGCAGAGGCAGGGCTGGAGTGAGGACGGTATGTTGCTGATTATTGACAACTATGATAGTTTCACCTACAACCTCGTCCAGTATTTTGGCGAGCTGGGGGCAGACCTGAAGGTCTACCGCAACGATGCGATTACGCTGGACGAGATCGAGCAGATGCAACCCGAGCGCATCGTCATCTCGCCGGGCCCGTGCACGCCCAGAGAGGCGGGCATCTCCGTGCCACTCATCCAGCGATTTGCGGGGAAGGTGCCCATTCTCGGCGTGTGTTTGGGGCATCAGTGCATCGGTGCGGCGTTCGGCGGCGAGATTGTGCGGGCGCGTCAGCTGATGCACGGCAAGACTTCAGCGATCTACCACGACGGGCGGGGCGTGTTTCGCTCACTGCCTAACCCGTTCGAAGCCACGCGCTATCACTCGCTGGTCATCGCCCGGGAGAGCCTGCCGGACTGTCTGGAGATTTCGGCGGAGACATACGACGGGGAAATTATGGGCGTTCGCCACCGGGAGTATCCTATCGAAGGCGTGCAGTTCCATCCGGAATCGATCCTGACACAACCGGGCAAGGACCTGCTTCGCAACTTTCTGAACATGCGCTGAATATGCTTAGTGGACTGCGGTGTCGTTGACAGGGAGGGGGGACAGCGATGAACACTGATGTGCTTCATCATCGCCGTGAGGTGATGCAACGAGCGATGTTGCAGGAAGGGGTGGATTGCTTCGTTGCCGCACCTTCGGTGAACATGCAGTATCTGACAGGTTTTGTAGAGCCTGCGCACGAGCGGTTCATGGCGCTGTTTGTGCCAGCGGAAGGAGACCCTGTGCTGGTCGTGCCGGCTCTCAGCGCGGAAAGCGCCCGTCAGGAAGCATTCGGAGTCGGCGACATTCGGGTGTGGGAAGACCATGAGGGTGTAGACCCTGTGTTGCGCGAGGTGGCTCAGGAGATGGACCTGGCTACCGCCATCATTGCCATCGATGAGGAACTACCCGCGCTGTTCCTGCTGAAGCTCCAGCAGATCCTGCCTACCGCGCTGTATCGTCCGGGTACCAACATCTGGGCGGCAGCGCGCATTCGCAAAGACGAGGACGAGCTGTGGCACATCGCCCAGGCTTCGCGCTACGCGGATAACGCTTTCGCTGCGGGGCTGGCGCTGTGCGCGGTGGGCAACACCGAGCGAGAGGTCGCGTGCGCTATTCAGGCAGAGATCGAGGCGCAGGGGGCGGAGATGGCTTTTGGATTGCCGATCGTGGCTGCCGGTAAACACAGCGCCCAGCCCCACTACCGCACCACAAACACCGTCATGCACGTCGGCGATGTGGTGGTGATAGACTACGGCGCGCGCCTGAACGGCTACAATTCCGACATGACGCGTACCGTGTGCATCGGCGAAGCCACTCCTGAGATCCAGAAGGTGTACAAGATCGTGTATGATGCCCACTACGCGGCGCGGGCGGCGGTGAAGCCCGGCGTCACTGCGGAATCGGTCGATGAGGCGGCGCGGTCGGTGATCGAGCGGGCGGGCTACGGCGAGTTTTTCGTGCATCGTACCGGTCACGGCATCGGGCTGTCGGTGCATGAGCCGCCGTATCTGGTGCGGGGAAACAAGCAGGTTCTGGAAGAGGGGATGTGCTTCAGCGTGGAGCCGGGCATTTACCTGCCGGGGCGCTTCGGCGTGCGCATCGAGAACCTGGTGGTGGTGACCGCGGACGGATGCCAATCGTTGAACGCCGAGCCACCGCCGCACATTCGGGAGATCGGGTAGGAGCGATGACTGTTCAGCAAGCGATAGCCAAATTGGTGGAAAGACAGAACCTGACGCGCGAAGAGGCGGCAGAGCTGATGGAAGCCACGATGACGGGCACTGCCACCCCCGCGCAAACGGCAGGCTGGTTGATTGCCCTTCGGATGAAAGGTGAAACTGCAGAGGAGATCGCCGGGTGCGCCGAGGTGATGAGGCGCCATGCCGTGCAGGTGCATTCTCAGCGCAAGACCGAACTCATCGACACCTGCGGTACCGGCGCGGACAGGGTGAAGACCTTCAACGTCTCCACTGCCGTCGCATTCGTGGCTGCGGCGGCGGGCATACCGGTGGCGAAGCATGGCAACAGGGCAGTTACCAGCAAGTGCGGTAGTGCGGACGTGCTGGAGGCGCTGGGGTGTCGGCTGGAGCTCACGCCAGAGCAGCTGGCACGCGCGATTGACGAGATAGGCATCGGCTTCCTGTTCGCGCGGTCGCATCACCCGGCGATGAAGTACGCGGCTCCCGTCCGGCAGGAGCTGGGTGTGCGCACCGTGTTCAATGTGCTGGGACCGCTCACCAATCCTGCTGGCGCAAGCCGGCAGCTGCTGGGGGTATTTTCCGCAGACCTCGTGCGCCTGATCGCGGAGGTGTTACGCGAGCTGGGCTCCGAGGAGGCGATGGTAGTGCACGGCGAGCCGGGACTCGACGAACTCTCCACCCTCGGTGAGACGGTCATTGTCCATCTGCGTGATGGTCAGGTAAACGAGGAGCGTATCACGCCTGAGCAGTTCGGGCTGAAACGAGCGCGCCCGGAGGAGGTAACTGCACCCGACTCGCCGCAAGCCTGCGCAGAGGTCATCCGCCGTCTCTTTGGGGGCGAGAAAGGACCAGCGCGAGATCTCTTGTTGCTGAACGCTGCGGCGGCGCTGGTAGTGGGAGGCAAATCTGCGAACCTCGCCGACGGCATCGAGCTCGCCCAACAAATCCTCGACTCTGGCGCGGCAATGCAGGTATTGGAGCGATACATCCGGTTCACGCAGGAGGCGGCGGGCACGGCGTGAGCGTGTTGCAGACGATACTTACCCACAAGCGCGAAGAGGTTGCACGGTCGCAGAAAGAGGTGCCTTTTGAGCAGCTTGCGGCGAGACTGCACGATGCGCCTCCGGTGCGTTCATTTGCTCAGGCGTTGCGTAAAACAGACGGCTGTGTGGCGGTGATCGCGGAGGTGAAGAAGGCGTCCCCGTCCAAAGGCGTCATCCGGGAGGATTTTGACCCTCTGCGGATTGCCGAGACTTATGCCAGCAACGGCGCCAGCGCCATCAGCGTGCTGACGGATGAACGCTTCTTTCAGGGGCATCTGGACTACCTGCGGGCGATACGTGGGCGGGTGGGGCTTCCGCTCCTGCGCAAAGATTTCATCGTGTCGTGCTACCAGGTGCTGGAGGCGCGGATTGCCGGGGCGGATGCCGTGTTGCTCATCGTCGGGGCGCTGTCGGATGCCGAGCTGTGCGACCTGCTGAACTGCGCCCAGGCATTGGGCATGGACGCGCTGGTGGAAGTGCACACCGAGCAGGAGTTGCACCGCGCGCTGGACGCGGGGGCGCGCATCATTGGTATCAACAATCGCGACCTGCAGACCTTCCACACCACGCTGGAGGTCACCGAACGACTGGCTCCCCTTATCCCCGATGACCATCTCGTGGTGAGCGAAAGCGGGATTGAGAGCGCAGAGGATGTTTTGAGGGTGGCTCGCGCCGGTGCTCACGCCGTTCTGGTGGGCGAGTCGCTCATGCGGGCGGACGACGTCAGGGCGAAACTGCGAGAACTTGCGGGACTGCGATGTGACTAAATCCTTGTGCGATTGTCGTCTCCTGTTATGATGTTCGCATAGTCCAGCGCTTGAAACGTTGTATCCCAACGAGCGATAACAACAGACCGCGATGTTCTGGCCGTTGGTGCATCGTATTCCAGTATGTCTTGCCTATGGTGCACGGAAATAAGGTGTTTCAACGTACCGGATATGCCCGCGGGGGAGATAATGAAGGCGTATTCGGGTCGCGATACACGACAATAACCGAGTAACTGCGATAGGTGCGCCAAGGTGATTGCGCTAATCTTGCACTCGACCATTGCCAGTCGCGTGGAGCGTCTTTCACTAATGATGCCGAGCACATCGACGCGAATGTCCCAAGATTCCCAGTCGTCTGGGAGACCTGAAACATCCAACCTGCGCAGGACACGGTAAACGGGCGCGCGCGAAGTATCCAGAACACGCACATTTGCTTGAGGGTGCCGCTGGCGAAGGAATTGCTCCATCCAATTGCACACTTCGGGATACATGAGCCGTTCGGAGGTGTAATACCCCACTGCTGTTAGCCCCCTCACTCCTGCTCGTCTGGCATTTCTGTCTCTACCTCGTCGGCAAACGCTTGTGACTCCTCGGCATCCTCGCGCAACTGTTGACAACCCAGAGTTCTGCAGATTTGAAAGTAGGCATCAAAGTGCTTTCCTACAAGACGGCTATCAAGATGGTCGGCGTCGTTTTCAGCGGGGTCGCTGGGTTTGTGTCGGCGAATTCGGCGTATCGCCGGGCACGGGCGATATGAGGCATTCGGATATTGCCTCCTGTCTCGTTCGGCGAGCTCCTCCAGTATTTTCTGTTTGTGACGGAAAGAGAAGCCGATGCGTAGAAATGGCTCGGCAAAGATGTTTATCTGGTGCTCACGGAAGGCACGCCCCAGGTTCGGATGCCCCCACGTGATGAGCTGGACGGGCACCTCAAGGTGTTGCTGAAGGAGACAGCACAGTTGCACCGGCACTGCCCAATTATGCGGAGAGTTCAACACGTCTAACCTCACTCTGTGTCGCCCGTCCACATAGCGATTGGCACGGCGGATATTGCCCGCCACGTCTGCGAAGCCCCGCACAAACTGAACCTTCCACTCGCGCGGAATGTCAGATTGGAAAAACACGGAGGGGATGTGAAAGTGAGCATAACCGGTTTTTCCATCCAGCAGGAGTAGAAGGTTGCGCCATGCCATATTGTTGCGAAGGAAGCGAACCACAAGGTCTATGCTCGTATTTTGCCGTGGCGTTATCTCGATGTCTGCCTCCAAAAGGTCCACCAAACGGCTACGAATGGTATGCAAACCGAGAGAGATCTCTGTCTGCTGATCGAACTCTGAGGTGTCTCCTCGCAAATGTAGCGACGAGTACGGAAACTCAATAATCAGCTGGCGAACCGCTTGCCCCTGTACCAATGTGCCGCGAGCAGTAATAAGACCTAGTAGGTATGCCACGTCGGCGTCGATGTAGTCCATCGTACTTACCTCTTCTGAAAAATCAAGATAAACTCGTGCACCTTGTTCACTCGAAACACACTGGGGTAACCAAGTGGGCGCAGACTGTTGTATTCCTGCCGACGGTCCCAGATGATCAAGTCGTCCCACTCGAAGCCGATCTGTTGCATACGTGCAGAGAGGTCCGCGTGATATGGGTAAAATTTGCCCTTTTTGCGGATATCCATCACTACCACACAGCAGTAGCCGCCGAGAACCAGAGCGTCATACACTTGCGCAAATATAGCCTGTAGTTCTGAGAGAAACTGGTCGTAATCATTGATTTTGCCCATGTCGTGCTCTTCGTCCCCGTAGTGACGGATGGGTTTGTAGTCTGCCGTGCGCTTTTCGAGCAGAATGTCCCAATAGGGAGGAGAAGTCACCACTAGGTGCGCGCTTCCGGGTGGGACGTATTGACTAAGGTGACGCGCATCTCCGGTGATAACTATACTCTCCGCAAACTCTTCTTCATCGAAGAGGGCTTTCTGTTGTAAGCGCTTTCGGGCAATGTCCGCGAAGTCAGGGTTCAGCTCTATGCCGATCCCCTTCCGACCAAGCTGTTTTGCGGCTATCAGGGTACTGCCGATGCCCACAAACGGGTCCAGAACGGTCATACCGCGTGTCGTGAAGCATTCTATCAGTCGCGCTGCCAGTGCAGACGGGAACATAGCAGGATGCTTCAACGCAACTTCGTCTGCGCTCTTGCGGATATCGCTCCAGATGGAGATGGAGTAGCGCGTCCATGTTGCCCCGTCCAGGTCGTTAGCCCGGCGCACAGTAGTTGCATAAGTGGTGGATGCGCCTTCACGTACCTGTTCTACATCCCAATCCTCCTCAAAGCCTGCTTCTCCCAATGAAAGTCCCAGCAGGTTCCCTGCATCGCTCTCCATAAGCGATCTCCCTTCTCACGTGGTCGTTTGTCATAATAGTACACTGGAACGAGGCATGTGTCAATCTTCATACTGACCAAATGCTTCCTGAATAGCCTTCAGGGGGTCAAACATCTCCTCAATCGGGCCGAGCTGGCTTTCCAGCACGCCGGGCGGTTCATATGTATCCAGGTCTTCCCCGTGTGCGAAGCCTTTGATCAGCTCCGCCATATACAGGAAGTTGCGCAGCGGCACATCGGGTGGGACGCCGTGGTCAACGGTGGGAATGTAGCGTCCGAGCTCGCGGGCGGTGCGATAGCGTCTCACCACTTCGTGGCGCACTCTCTGCTTGTCGCGCATCAGTTCGCGCTTGTCGATACCGCCCATCAGGAAGAGATGTGGATGCTGTCGCAGGTAGCGTTCCGGGGCGTTGTTCGCAGCAATCTCCACCGGTGCGATGCCGTCAATCGCCTCGGGATGGAACACCTCCAGTATCTGCCCGATGTAGCCATCCGAGTCCATCATCACGCAGTCCACTCCCCGCTCCTTGAAGAAGGCGTAGAGGCGACGGTAACGCGGGAGCATGAACTCACGCATCATGCC
>FWWM01001061.1_pt1 | contig 87016 bp, 94 predicted proteins | sample 2228351 | NCBI WGS metagenome assembly FWWM01 (sample SAMEA103939774, study PRJEB20133) | metagenome | reverse complement strand
TAGGGCTACTATTATAGTAGCCCTGCTGTCTTTTTATTGATATGGAAGGTTTAGCTTAAAGGGAATTTCTCACTCGGCGTAATTTGTATATAATTCTATTTCCATGACTGGACATGAGATTCGTGAACTTTTTTTGAGCTTTTTTGAAAAGAAAGGGCATACAAGGGTAAAGTCTGCCAGCCTTGTGCCTGAAAAGGACCCTACCTTGCTTTTTGTAAACGCTGGCATGGTGCCTTTTAAAGAAGTTTTCCTTGGCCTTGAAAAAAGGCCATATACAAGGGCAGTTTCCTGTCAAAAGTGTTTGAGAGTCTCTGGAAAGCATAACGACCTTGAAAGCGTAGGCTTTACCTCAAGGCATCACACCTTTTTTGAGATGCTTGGCAACTTCTCCTTTGGGGATTACTTTAAAAAGGAAGCCATAGAGTATGCCTGGGAATTTGTCACAGAACATCTAAAAATACCCAAGGAAAGGCTGTATGTGAGCGTTTTTAAGGAGGATGAAGAGGCCTTTCTTTTGTGGAGAGACCATATAGGCCTGCCAGAGGAGCGCATATGGAGGATGGGAGAAGAGGATAACTTTTGGCAGATGGGAGATACGGGCCCTTGTGGGCCTTCTTCGGAAATATACGTGGATAGGGGTCCAGATTATGAGCCAGAAAGGTACCTTGAGATATGGAACCTGGTCTTTATGCAATACAATAGGGACGAAAAGGGAAATCTCACACCCCTTCCAAAGCCTAACATAGACACGGGCATGGGCTTAGAAAGGGTGGCAAGCGTTCTCCAAGGCACAAGGACCAATTTTGAGATAGACCTCATAAGGCCCCTTATAACCTTTGGTGAGGAGCTATCAAAGAAATCCTACGGTGAAAACTTTGAAACAGACAGCGCCCTAAGGGTCATAGCGGACCACCTTAGGGCCCTCACCTTTGCTGTGGGTGATGGGGTCCTACCTTCCAATGCGGGAAGAGGCTATGTGCTAAGGAGGATACTCAGAAGGGCAATGAGGTTTGGCTACAAGCTTGGCATTGAAGAACCCTTTTTACACAAGGGTGTGGATTTGGTTGTGGATATAATGAAAGACCCCTATCCAGAACTTGTGCAGGCAAGGTCCTTTATAAAGTCTGTTATAAAGGGAGAGGAGGAAAGGTTTATAAACACATTGAAAAGGGGTATGCCTTACGCAGAGGAGATATTGCAGAAGGCAGAAAGGGTTATTCCCGGAGACCAGATATTCACCCTATACGACACCTATGGCTTTCCAATAGACCTCCTTGAAGAGATGGCAAGAGAAAGGGGCATAAGCCTTGATATGGAAGGCTTCCATAAAGAGATGGAAGAGCAGAGGGAAAGGGCAAGAAAGCACTTTAAGATAGAAGCGGAAGAAACACAGCCCATTTATCACCATCTAAAAGAGCTTGGCATGACTTCCAAATTTATAGGCTACGAAGAAACATCTGCAAACACTCAAGTTTTGGCCATAATAAAGGATGGGGAGCTTGTCTCTGAACTAAAAGAGGGAGAAAAGGCAGAAGTGTTCCTAAAAGAAACACCTTTCTACGCAGAAAGGGGTGGCCAGATAGGCGATGTGGGAACCATTGAAGGTCCAGAAGGCATCTTTTTCGTTGAGGATACCCAATCTCCACTGGAAGGCATAATAGCCCATAAGGGATATATGGTTAAAGGCGTTTTAAAGGTAGGAGAACAAGTTTTTGCCCACATAGAGGAAGAAAGAAGGGAAGATATAAAGCGAAACCACACGGCCACCCACCTTTTGCATGCAGCCTTAAGGGAGGTGTTGGGAGAACATGTGCGACAAGCTGGTTCCTTGGTGGCAGACCAGTATTTACGCTTTGACTTTACCCACTTCCAACCCCTTACGGAGGAGGAGATAAAGAAGATAGAAGAGCTTGTAAACTATCAAATCATGAAAAACCAGCCTGTGATGGTGGAGGAAATGGACTATCAATCTGCCATAAAAAGCGGAGCCATAGCCATCTTTGAGGAAAAGTACGGAGATAGGGTGAGAGTTTTGAGCGTGGGGGACTTTTCAAAAGAACTATGTGGTGGGACGCATGTTAAAAGGACTGGAGATATAGGCTACTTTAGAATAGTTTCTGAGTCTTCCGTAGGTGCTGGCATAAGGCGTATAGTGGCCAAAACGGGCAGGTGGGCAGTGGAAGATGCCTTCAACGAGAGAAAGGTCCTTACCGAAAGCGCACGCCTCCTTGGAGTATCCACAGAAGATATACCAAAGGCAATACAAAGGCTTATGGAGGAGATTAAAGAAAAAGAAAGAGAGATAGCAAGGTTAAAGGAAAAGCTCTTGACTGGCGGAACAGCCCTTTCGGACATAAAGAAGGAAAGCTTAGGACAAATAGACTTTTACTTTGGCCTTTTGGAGGATGTGGACCCAAAGGATATGCTTGTCCTGGCCGATAATATAAGGAACAAAGACAACAAAGCCATAGTATTCCTCCTTAGCAAGAGAGGGGACAAGGTATCATCCCTTATAGCCCTTTCAAGGGCCTTGACAGGCCAAATTTCTGCAAAGGACCTTATGAACATTGTCTCTGAACATCTTGGCGGTGGTGGAGGCGGAAGGGATGACCTTGTGCAGGGAAGGGTAAACACCCTTGAGGGCTTGCAAACTGCCTTGGAGGCCTTAAAATCTGTTATAATAGATAGGCTTAAGGAGGTGAAAGGATGAAAAAGGGCATACATCCAGAGCTTAAACCTACGCTTTTTGTATGTGGTTGTGGGAACCAGTTTACTTTGCTTTCCACAAAGGGTGGCACCGTATACCTTGAAACATGCAACGCTTGCCATCCTTTTTACACAGGAAAGCTAAGAGTAAAGCCCGCCTTCCTTGAGCTAACCAGCAAGAAGTAATGCTTAGCCAGGAGCTTGAAGAGAAGTTAAAGTTAGCCGAGCAGAGGTATTTGGAGCTTCAATACCAACTTAGTAGTCCAGAGGTAGTTTCTGACAGAGAAAAGCTTACAAAGCTTGGAAAGGAGCTAAAAGAGCTTGAGGAGCTTTACAATGCGTACAAAAACTACAAAAAGATCCTTTCTGACCTACAACAAGCCAGGGAACTTTTAAAGAATGAAGAGCTAAAAGAACTGGCAAAGGAAGAGGTGGAAAGGCTTACCAAAGAGCTGGAAAAGGTAGAAAAGGAGATAAGAATTCTGTTGCTACCAAAAGACCCAAAGGATAGCAAAAACGTTATCCTTGAGATAAGGGCTGGTGTGGGTGGTGAAGAGGCTGCTCTTTTTGTGGCAGACCTATTGCATATGTACCAAAAGTATGCGGAAGAAAAGGGATGGAAGTTTAGCATACTCTCTGCCAACAAAACGGGCCTTGGTGGATATAAGGAGGTTATAGCCCTTATTGAGGGTGAGGGAGCATACTCAAGGCTTAAGTTTGAAAGCGGCGTTCATAGGGTTCAAAGGGTGCCAGCAACGGAGGCGGGCGGTAGAATACATACATCAACGGCTACCGTGGCAGTCCTCCCAGAAACGGATGAAACAGAAATACAGATAGACCCAAAGGACCTTAAGATAGAGACCTTTAGGGCAAGCGGTGCGGGAGGCCAGTATGTAAACACTACAGAAACGGCAGTAAGGATAACCCACCTTCCAACTGGTATAACCGTCTCCTGTCAAGATGAAAGGTCCCAATTCCAAAACAGGCAGAAGGCCCTAAAAATACTCTATGCAAGGCTAAAGGACTTTTTTGAAAGACAAAAGGAAGAAGAATTGGCAAGGGAAAGAAGACAACAGGTAGGCACTGGAGAGAGGAGCGAAAAGATAAGAACCTACAACTTTCCTCAAAATAGGGTTACAGACCACAGGATAAACCTTACCCTTTACAGGCTACAAGATGTATTGGAAGGAAAGCTGGATGAGATTATACAGGCCCTTATAGAACACGATATAGAAGAAAAGCTTAAAGCTCTCGCATAAGCCTGTAAGGCTTTAGCATATTATCCTCTATAAGGCCCACACCCAAAAAGTTATCCATCTCATACAGTCTGAGAAAGGTTCTTTCATAAGGCCTTTCAAGCCTTATAGGCATGCCGTGCCTTATCCTTCTTGAAAGTTCTCTACTTAGGCTTATCCTTGGCAGAAAATCAAGGGCATCCCCTATGGGTATCAAAAGCCCGGCGAGGTCCTCAAGGGACATAAGCCTATGGTAGCTTATAGCCTTCTCCACGCCAAAATTTCCAATCCTTAACCTTCTTAGCTCTACCACATGGGCTCCGCAGGAGAGGTCAAGGCCAAGCTGATGAACCAAGCTCCTTATATAGGTGCCGGAAGATACCTCAAAGTATAGACTAACATGTGGTAGGTTGCATTCTCTCAATTCTGCTTTGTAAACATGCACCTCTACCGGCTTTATATCCACCTTTAGGCCCTTTCTTGCCAATTCATAGGCCCTTTTTCCCCCCACACGCTTTGCCGAAAAAGGCGGTGGTGTTTGGAGTATGGTACCAGTAAGGCTTTTTAAAGCATTTTTTACATCTTCACAAGATATTTCTACTGGCCTTGTTTCCAATATTTCTCCTTCTGCGTCATAGCTATCTGTTATCTCACCAAGCTTTGCTACAGTGATATATGCCTTATCCAAGCTTGTGAAAAACTGGGAAAACTTTGTGGCCTCGTTTATAAGGACAAGCAAAAGTCCAGTGGCTATTGGGTCAAGGGTTCCACTATGCCCAGCTTTTACTTTAAACCTTTTTTTAATGCCTTCCACCACTTCCATAGAGGTCATGCCCTTTGGCTTGTCTACGAGGAGTATTCCAGAAAGCATCAGCTTAAAAAGTCTTTAAGATGCCTTTTCATAGCCATATTTCTTAGCTTTCTAAGCGCCCTTGTCTCAAGCTGACGCACTCTTTCCCTTGATATCTGCAAAATTTCACCTATCTCCCTTAGCGTCCTTGGCTCCTCACCCCTTAGACCAAACCTAAGCTCTATAACCCTTCTTTCCTTTTCGGGAAGTTTATCCAACAGGTCCTCTATCTCCTTTTCCAAAACTTCGTTTATTATCTTTTCTTCCACGTCCGCAGTGCCGTGTTGGCTCAAAAAGTCCACAAAGGAAGTATCCTCGTTTTCGCCCACTGGCGCATCAAGGGATAGAGGAACCCTGCAAAGCTGTAAACACTTCTCCACTTCCTCCGGGCTTATCTTATAACCTTCCTTTTTTATCCTTTTTTCTATCTCTTCCTCGGTTGGCTCCCTTCCAAGCTCCTTTTCAAGCTCCTTTTGAAGTATCTCCTTTGTATATTCATAGGCTATCTCTTCAGAAGTTGGTTCCCTTTCAAACTCCCTGTATAGCCTGCTGTATATACTGCTAATACGGTTTATAAGATGGGATTGTTTTATTGGTATTCTCACTGCTCCCGTTTGTTGGGAAAGTGCCTGCATAATTGCCTGCCTTATCCACCAAACGGCATAAGATATAAACTTTACGCCCCTATCTGGGTCAAATCTTTTGGCCGCCTCTATTAGTCCATGGTTGCCAGCGGCGATCAATTCGGAAAGGGGAAGACCATACCCAAGGTATTGTTTGGCTATGCTTATAACAAATCTTAGGTTTGCCTCCACAAGCCTCCTAAAGGCCTGTGGGTCGCCTTCCTTTGCCCTTCTGGCCACTTCCTTCTCCTCCTCGGGAGTGAGGAGGGGTATTTTGGAAACCTTTTTAAGGTATTGGTTTATGATCTCTTGCTCTGTATCTGGTATCATCTTTCCTACCTCAACCTTAAGACTAAAAAGAGGTTATTCCCTCTCCTTCTTATGAGTAGGAGGACGCTATTTTTACCCCCCTGCCTTAAGGCTTCTATACTTTGTTGAAAGTCCTTTACACTGTATACAGGTCTGTTGCCCACTTGGAGTATTATATCACCTGGCAATATACCGCTTTGCATGGCAAGGCTGTTGGGCGCCACACCAACCACAAGCAAACCCTTAACACCAAACCTTTTTTCTTCCTCAGGTGTAAGCTCTCTTAGCATAAGACCTATGTCTGTTTGTGTTTGGTCCTGCTCTCCCACCTGCCTATCTTCTGGCATCTCACCCACTTTTACCCTAAGGCTTATCTCCTTACCTTCCCTTATGACCTTCATATTAACTTCTTTACCAGGCGGTGTTCTCATTATCTTAAATTGTAGCTCCCTCACCTCATTAACCTTTTGACCATCTATCTCCACCACTATATCCCCTACCCTAAGACCTGCCTTATCTGCAGGGCTTCCGGGCATTACTTGAGCTATTATTACACCTTCTTTTATACCAAGGTTTTCCGCCATTTCTGGCGTTATGTCCTGTATTACCACCCCAAGCCATCCTCTTACCACCTTACCCTTTTCTATAAGTTGGTCCGCCACCCACTTGGCTAAGTTTATGGGTATGGCAAAGCCAAGGCCTTGACCTTCTGCCAAAATGGCCGTGTTTATACCTATTACCTCGCCTTTTATATTTACAAGGGGTCCGCCAGAGTTGCCCGGGTTTATGGCTGCGTCTGTTTGTATAAAGCTTTCATACTGGGTAATACCTATGGCCCTTCTCAGGGCAGACACCACGCCAACGGTTACAGTTCTTTCCAAACCATAAGGATTTCCTATGGCTATTACCAATTGTCCAACCTTTAGTTTGTCAGAATCTCCAAGCTTGGCTATCCTACTTTGGGGGTCTGGTATATCCTTATCATCCACCTCTATCACAGCCACATCCGTTTTGGGGTCTGTGCCAACTATCCTTGCCTTTTTTTCTGTGTGCTTATCAAACCTTACAGTTATTGCCCTGGCATTCTGTACCACATGACTGTTGGTAAGTATATAAAACTTACCCTTTTTGTGGTCTATTATTACACCAGAACCAAGGGACCTTCTCTCCTGTGGTGGTATTTGGAATGGGAAGGGGAAGGGAACTTCTATGCCCGATACTTCTTGCGTTGCAAATATGGTTACCACAGAAGGGGATACGGCTTCCACTATGGTGGTAAGCTCCTGTTCAAACTGAGAAAGCACGTTGGAGGTTATTACAGGCTTTTCTTCTTTTGTAGGTTGGGCTTCCTTTTGCTGTGCTTTGCAGCTAAAGAACAGGGAAGAAAGCAAGAAAAAAACCGATAAGAAGGATAGCATCTTTAACCTCCTCTTCATCCTTTTACCTCACAGGAAAAGAATAGGACCCTAAAAAGGGGCTTGTCAATCGTTTTTATCATACTTTCAAGCCTCCTCTTTGAGATTATACCACCTTTGAGGAGAGGATTATAGGAAGAACCCGTATAGTGGAAAAACCGTATCAAATCCCAGCCTTGAAAGGGGATAAGAATATCCTCAACAAAAAAACTCTTTATTGTCGCCTTACTTTCAAGAATGGACCCTACTTCCTCTACCTTTGGGAAGGGGAAGCCTGTTTGTGGGAGGCTACCTTCCACTGGCAAAGCACATAAAAAAAGCCTTTTACAAACCCTCAAAGCCTCCGGCAGGCTTTTATTTATGTCTGTCCAATGAAGGGCAAAATTGCTAACCACACAGTCAAAGCTTTTATCCTTGAAGGGTAAATTATGAGCATCTCCAAGCACAACCTTCCCAAACCTTTCCTTATATATCCTTGCCATACCCATGGCAATATCCACGCCAACCACCTCTTGCAACCCTTGACTCATAAGGCCAGTGCCACAGCCCACATCAAGGACAGACCCTTTTATGTCCTCAATCTCTTTTAACCTTTCTGCAGAGTACCTTTGGGGCAAGGCCCATTCTTCGTAGCTATTGCATGCTCTTGAGAACTTTAAAGATAAGACTTTCATCCTTTGGGAAATGTCCTCCTAAGAAGGTTATTAATTTAGACCTTTTTAGCATGTTGTAAAGGGTAAGGGATGAGCTAAAGGGTGCTATGGGGTCCTCTGTGCCGTGCAAGATTATGGTCCTTTGTCTTATGTATGGTAGTATGGGCCTTAGGTCCAATTTCATATAATCCTTTAACATCTCCCTTGCACCCTCAAGGTTAAGGCTATCCTCAAAAGGCTTGGGATAGGCTAAGGACCTAAACTCTTTTAAAAAGCTTTCTCTGTCCCTTTCAAGCCTTAGCATAAAACCTCTAAGGTTCTTCTCCGGCCAAGCACAAGAGAAGCATGCACAAGCTCCAATGAGCAAAAGCCCCCTAAACCTATCTGGAAACATATATGCCATCATAAGAGCCAAGCTTGCACCCAGCGACCAACCTATCAAAAGGGAACCTTTTTCCACCCTTAGGGCTATATCCCTTGCCAGACTCCAAAGGTCCTTGTATTCAAGTGTGCTTTCTCCATGAAAGGGTAAGTCTATGGATGGTATGTTTTTTAGGACCTTTGAGCTAAACCCCCATCCGTGGATGAAGAAAAGCGGGTCCGGAGGGACTCGAACCCCCGACCTAGGGATTAGAAATCCCTTGCTCTGTCCAGCTGAGCTACGGACCCTCGGGGTGGCAGGACTTGAACCTGCGACCTTTGGCTCCCAAAGCCAACGCTCTGCCACCTGAGCTACACCCCGTATCTATATAAAATTATATCTCAGGCTTTAAGTGTAGGTTCCTTTTCTGCAACAAAAAGGACAAGGTCTCTAAGCCTGCAAGAATAACCCCATTCGTTATCATACCAAGCGCCCACATGGACCAAGTCTCCAAGCACTTGAGTTAGCCCAGCGTCAAAGATGGCTGAGTGGGGGTTTCCTATTATGTCCTGTGAGACTATAGGGTCTTCTGTGTATTCAAGTATGCCTTTGAGAGAGTTTTCTGAGGCCTCTTTAAAGGCTCTGTTTACCTCCTCCACAGAAGAGGGGGGATTTTCTACCACCACTGTTAGGTCTATCAAGGAACCATCGGCCACAGGCACACGCCTGGCTGTGCCGTCAAGCTTACCCTTAAGCTCTGGGATTACTTCGCCTATGGCCTTTGCTGCACCTGTGGTGGTTGGTATTATGTTTATTCCAGAGGCCCTTGCACGCCTTAGGTCCTTGTGAGGAAGGTCCAAGACCCTTTGGTCGTTGGTGTAAGCATGCACCGTAACCATATAACCCCTCTTTACACCAAACTTTTCATGAAGCACCTTAAGGGTTGGAGCCAAGCAGTTGGTAGTACAAGAGGCGTTGGATATGATCCTGTGCTGTTCTGGGTCATACATACTCTCGTTAACACCCAAAACTACGGTTATATCAGGGTTTTTGGCGGGTGCAGAGATGATAACCCTTTTGACCGTGTCCCTAAGATGGAGTTCGGCCTTTTCTCTGCTGGTAAAGGCGCCCGTGGATTCTATCACCACATCCACGCCAAGCTCGCCCCATGGTATTTCTGCCGGGTCTTTTACAGAGAATACCCTTATCTCTTTTCCATCCACTACAAGGCTTGAGTCTTTTGCTTCCACCTTCCCTTTAAACCTTCCATGCACAGAGTCATACTTTAATAGATGGGCCAAAGTTTGCGTATCTGTTAGGTCGTTGATCGCCACTATTTCAATATCTTCATAGCCGTAGCAAGCTCTAAGAAAGGACCTACCTATTCTACCAAAGCCGTTTATGCCAACTTTAATACCCATAATTACACATTATAAACCAACTCATGGGCATGGTAAGAGGACCTTGCCAAAGGCTCGCACAATACCCTTTCAAAGCCCAAAGACAATGCTATATCTTTTAACCTATCAAACTCTTCCTTTGAGTAGACCTTGGCCACTGGGTAGTGCTTAGGGCCTGGGCTAAGGTATTGACCTATAACCAGTATGGATACACCTACCCTTTTAAGGTCTTCCATTGTCTTGATAACTTCCTCCCATCTTTCCCCCAAACCAAGCATAAGCCCTGATTTCACGGGTGCAATTTGGCTTTTTGAATAAAACTCCAAGACCTTGAGGCTTCTTTTATAATCTCCCTGAGGCCTAACCTTTGGAAAAAGCCTTTCTACCGTTTCTATGTTGTGTGCAAGCACATCTGGATGGGATATAACTATGTTTTCAAGAGCCCTTTCCGACCCTTGGAAGTCTGGGGTTAAAACCTCCACCTTAAGGTCCTTATCCCTTGATTTTAAAAACTCTACGCACCTGCGAAAATGCCCAGAGCCATAATCGGACAGGTCATCCCTGTCTACGGAAGTTATCACCACATACCTTAGCCTTAGCTCTTTTATAGCATAGTATAGCCTTATGGGTTCCGATGGGTCTGGTGCAGTAGGCCTTCCTGTTGCCACATGACAGTACTTACAAGCCCTTGTGCATACCTTACCCAATATTAAAAAGGTGGCAGTTCCCTTAGAAAAGCATTCGCCTATGTTGGGGCATAGAGACTCTTCACAAACGGTGTTAAGAGAATACTTCCTCAAAACCTGCTGTGTTTTGAATAAAACCTCCTTTTGAGGTGCTTTAACCAACAGCATACTTTAAAATCTCCTTTTTTCCTCTTCCCTCTTTTGAAGAAGTCTGTATAACTGTGGCTGATGTGACTTCCTTCACTTTCTTGATAGCTTGGTGTATATCCTTCTGTGTAGCCCTATCACACTTGGTAAGAACTATAATATATGGAAGCCTTAGGCCCTCAAACCATTCAATAGCTTGCACATCCAAATCCGTAGGACCCACAAGGCTATCTATAAGCAAAAAGACAACCCTTATATTCTCCCAACAGCTTTTAAAGTAATCTTCTATCATTGCACGCCACTCTTCCCTTTCTGCCTTTGAGACCTTTGCAAAGCCATAGCCGGGAAGGTCCACAAGATAAACATCATAATCCTCAAGGAGGAAGAAATTAACACTCCTTGTCCTTCCGGGTTCTTTGCTCACCCTTGCTATATCCTGCCCCACCACCATGTTTATAAGGGAGGATTTACCTACGTTGGACCTTCCGGCAAAGACCACATGCCTTCTCTCATCCTTAGGAAAGTCCTTCTTAAAACTACCAACAAACTTAACCTTCATGCACCCCCCTCAAGTATTTCCTTTATTTCTCCTATAAGGTAAAGGGAGCCAAGGACTATTATATTCTCCTGAAGGTCCAAGGCTTGGCGTGCCTCCTCAAGAAGATGGATTTCTTTAAAGCCCAATTCTTTTGCCTTCTGATAGACCTTTTGTATATCTTCCCCTCTATGGTGTTTTATAGGCACAAGGTAAAGCTTGTCCGATAGGCTTCTAAGGTATGTTAGAGATAGGTCCCACTCTTTTTCACGTAGAGCGGTAAAAACTGGCGTAAGGCTTCCAAGGTGGCTTTTAACCTCTTTTACAACCCTGGCCACACCATCGGGATTGTGGGCGCCATCCAGTATGAGTAGAGGGTCCTTCCTTACTATCTCCATCCTGCCTTCCCATCTTGTATTTTTCAACGCCCTTCTTACCCTTTGTTCTTCAAGCTCTATCAAAAGGCCTGTGGCCCTTAGGGCAAGGCTTGCGTTGTCTATCTGATACCTTCCCCATAGGCCAAGCTCCACCTCTTTTAAGTCCATAGCATCATCTTTGTAAAAGTCCATCAAAGTGGTAAGCCCCTCCACCCTTCCGTAAGAAAAAAAGTCAATGCCCGCCACATAAAGGTCTTCCTCCCTGCACATTTCCAAAGCCTTGGGATATAGTGGGTACCTCATACTTCCAAGGACCAAGGGCTTTCCCCTTCTGTATATACCAAGCTTTTCTACGGCCCTACTCTCGCAGTCTGCACCCAGCCACTTTGTATGGTCCCTCTGTATGTTTGTTATTACGCACACCTCTGGCAAGCACACCTTTGTGGCATCCCACCTTCCACCCATGCCCACTTCAAAGACTGCAAGATCAACCCCTTCCTCTTCAAAGAATCTTAGCGCCAAAAGAGTGCATGCCTCAAAATAGGTAAGTTCAAACCTTTCAAAAACATTTTTAAGCTCTTTTATTAAGTCGGATAGCCTTTCTTCCGGTATTTTCCTTCCGTTAATCCTCCACCTTTCCCTTTCATCAAAGAGGTGTGGAGATACAAACCAGCCAACTTTATAACCGTGATGTTGCAATAGATTGCTTATGAAGGCACAGGTAGAACCTTTACCGTTGGTCCCTCCCACCTGAATAGATGCGTAGGAAGGCTTTAAACCAAGATAATCTACGGCCCTTTCTATTCTTTCTAAGGTTGGAACTATGTGGTAGTCTTTACCCTTATAAAGGTCATAAACACGCATAAAGTTTAATTATAGCCCCCGGAAGGGGGCTTATCAGCCTTAGGAGATAACTCTTACGTTTTTAGCTCTTAAACCTTTTGTATCCTGTTCTACCTCAAACTCAACCCTTTGACCTTGTTGAAGGGTCTTGAAGCCTCTTTGCTGTATAGCGGAGAAGTGCACAAACACATCTCCTTGATTGTCATCACGGGTTATAAAACCATAACCCTTTTCTTTGCTGAACCATTTGACTGTACCTGTGAGTGGCATGGAACAAAAACCTCCTTAAAAATTATTACTTAGCAAGCTTAGAAAGGTAAGGCGCCCTCCCTTTCCTTACTTGCCTACCTATAATCATAGTCCATAACCTTGCCTATGTCAAGGGGTAGGGTTATAATTTATTGAAAGGAGGTGAAAGATGCATTTCCCGTTGCCTTGGCAGTTGATACTTATACTTTTGGTTGTGCTTGTTATTTTTGGAGCTTCAAAGTTGCCTGAATTTGGTAAGGGGCTTGGTGAAGGCATAAGAAACTTCAAAAAGGCCCTCTCTGGAGAAGAAGAGGAGAAAAAGCCCGAAAAGAAGGAGCAGGCATGATTCCTCATTTTTCCTTCACAGAAATCCTTCTTATACTCTTTGTGGTGTTTGTGCTTTTTGGTGCTGGCAAACTTCCAGAGGTAGGTAGAGCTTTGGGTGAAGGTATAAGAAACTTCAAAAAGGCTATATCTGGAGAGGAAGAAAAGGTAAAGGAGGTAAATGGTCAAGAGATAAAAGAAAAGGAAAAGCCCTAATCCTGTATGCCCAACTTCTCCCTCAATACTCTCCCCAGTATACCATTGACAAACCTTGCGTAGTTTTTCCCTGCATACTTTTGGGCCAATTTTATGTAGTCAGATATAGTAATTTTGGGGTTCTTTGCTGAAATATACAAAAGTTCGGCTATGGCTATCCTAAGTATATTTCTTTCTATAAAACCTACCCTATCTATGTCCCATTTCTCCGAATACTCGGCTATGAGCTTGTCTATTTCTACTGAATGTTCCATGAAGGTCCTTACCAACTTTCTCATATACCTTCTTCTATCTTGGAGGGATATGTTGTTGGCGGATATGTATTCTTCTATGAGTGATTCAATAGGTTCCCCTTTCATATCCCATTGATAAAGGACTAAAAAGGCGTCCTTCCTTGCTTGTGGTTTGTATATCATTAAAGACTTCTCAAAAGGTTTACCATTTCAATAACAGAGAGGGCAGCTTCCCAGCCTTTGTTTCCTTGCTTTGTTCCAGCCCTCTCTATGGCCTGTTCAAGTGTGTCCGCAGTTATGACCCCAAAGCTAACCGGCTTGCCAGTCTCCAAGCTTACCAATGCTAAGCCCTTTGCTACCTCACTGGCTATATAATCAAAGTGAGGCGTTTGCCCTCTTATGAGAACGCCAAGGGCTACCACACCGTCCACCTTTCTTTTGTTTATTAGCTCCTTTACCGCAATTGGTAGCTCCCAAGAACCCGGCACTCTTACAAGATAGATGCTTTCTCTTGAAGCTCCATGCCTTACAAGGCAATCTATGGCACCTTCTATTAGCCTGTCTACAAGAAGGTGATTAAACCTGCTGGCAACTATACCAAAGCTAAAACCTTCCGCCTTTAAAAGGCCTTCAAAGTTCTGCATCTCCTATCCTCCAGTTGTCTATGAGCCTTGTATTTCCAATCCACACAGCAAGGAGTATTCTATCACCCTCCTTTACCTCTTGCACGGGCCTTAGGTTCTCATCGGTTATCTCCACATAATCAATCTTTCTCACATGTGGATGCCTTGTTATAAACTCTCTGATAGCTTCCTTAAGAGTCTGGGCATCCTTGTTTCCGTTTCTAAGGAGCTTTTCCGCAAGCAAAAAGGACCTATATAGAGAGAGGGCAGATTCTCTTTCCTCTGGCCTTAGGTATGTATTCCTTGAGCTAAGGGCAAGGCCATCCTTGTCTCTTACCGTAGGCACTGGCACTATCTCTACGGGGATGCTAAGGTCCTTTACAAGCCTTTCTACTACCTTTAGCTGTTGGTAGTCCTTTTCACCAAAGTAGGCCCTGTCTGGCTGTATTATGTTGAAGAGCTTAAGAACTACAGTGCAAACGCCGTTAAAGTGTCCCGGTCTAAACTGCCCTTCCAGTATGTCTGTGAGGCCTTTTATCTCTATGTTTATGAGAGGCTTTTCTGGGTACATCTCCTCGTCAAGGGGTGCAAAGACAACATCTACGCCTTCCTCTTCGCATATGCTTATATCCCTCTCAAGGTCCCTTGGGTATCTGTCAAAGTCTTCACCTTGCCCAAATTGAAGCGGATTTACGTATATGCTCACTATGGTAATGTCGTTTTGTATCTTTGACCTTTTTATTAGTTCTCTGTGGCCTTCGTGCAGATAGCCCATGGTAGGAACAAAGCCTATAGTATGCTTGTTCTCACACTTAACAGACCTTATGTAGTTCCTTATCTCCTTTATCTTTCTAAAGAGCGTTGGCATGGCTTCACAGGTTAAGTAATTATAACACAATTCCTCTTAACCAAATCTTAACAATAGCTTGCTACAATGTTTGCCTATGATTGAGTATGTATCTCTGAGGCAAGGTGAAGCGAGGCTTTACTTTTCAAGCGTAGAGGAGAGGGACCTTTTCTTGCGTGGTATGGGCGGGATGGAGGGGGTTATGGGGGTGGAATACAAAGAAAACACAAAAACCCTTCTTGTAAGGTTCAAAGAAGGGAGCTTTTTCCACTACCTTGTTGAGAACATAAAGCATAAACCGGTTCAAAGGCTGGAGAAGGAAGATATACATTTCTACCTTCAGCACCTTTTAAAACACCCTGGAGTGAAGCTTGTCGTGAGCCTTGCTTTCCTTGGCTGGGGTGCGGGCCTTATTTCCTTTGCCCTTTGCAGTATGCTTTTGGTCCCCTATTTAAAAACAAAGCTATAAGGAGGTAAAGGATGCTAAATTTTAGCCTTCCTACTACCATAGGTGGATGCCTATCCACCAACATGATGCTATACGGCTTTGGCGCCCTTGCAGGCCTTGTGGTCCTCAGCAAGGTAATGAAGGACTCAAGGCCACTACTTGTATCTGCTACAAAGGAAGTTATAGCCTTCCAGCAGTGGCTCACAGGAAATCTGGAGGAGGGTAAGGAGTTTTGGGAGGATGTGGTCTCAGAGGCCAAGCACCTCTACAGGCTTGAGGTGGAGAAAAAGCTGGAGATACTCCAGAAACAGCAGGAGATATTGCAGAGAATAAAAGAAAGACTGTAAGGAGGTAGAAGGATGAACCAAATAGGGTCCATACTTGGCAGGATTGTATGCTCCGGTCCCTTTAGCTTTGCCCTTGGCTTTGGCCTTGGAGTGCTTGCCCTTTATATGCTTGACAGGGCAAGAGAAAAGAAAAGGCTTGAGGAGACGCAAAGGGAGATTGAAGCTATGGTAAAGGCCCTTGAGCTAAAGCTAAAGGAAGAAAAGACAGAAGGACAATGAGCTACAAGATAGAGAGGCTATCGCCGGGAAGGATAAGGCTAACTTCTTACCTTTTCCAATACCTTCACCATCCGGAAGAAACATTAAGGTCCTACTTTTCAAGGTTTGGCGGAGTAAGGAGGGTAAAATACTCCAAAGCATCGGGAAGGCTTACCCTTGAGTATGACCCAGACAGCTTTGACCTAATAGACTTTTTAAACCACATAGAAAACACGCCAAGGGATGTGTTCCTTGAGGACCTCTCAAGGGAAAGGCCAAAGGTGCAAAAGGAAGAAAAGGGAGCTTTAAGGTGGCTTGTGCTTACCTCTTTTGGCTTTATCCCTTACCTTTTTAGAAGCATCCTTCCAAATCCATTGCTGGCCGGCATGACCTTACTTCTTTCCAAGCCTATCTTTGACAAGGCTTTAAGTTCTCTAAGAGAAAGAAGGCTTGATGTCCATTTCCTTGACTCTTCTGCCATAGTGCTGGCAAGCCTTACGGGAAGTCCCCTCTCTGCTCACACTATGGTCTTCTTGCTTGCTCTTGGAGACTACCTTTCCGAAAGGGTTGAAAGAAAGGCCTATGAGAAGATTGAAAGGCTTTTCTCTTACAAGGAGGATATGGCGTGGCTGGTTGTGGGTGATGGCCAAGCCATAAGGGTAAAGGCCTTGGACCTTAAAAAGGGAGAGCTTATTGTAGTGTATGCGGGTGAAAAGATACCGGTGGACGGCGTGGTGGAAGAGGGTGATGCCTTGGTAAACCAGGCAAGCCTTACGGGAGAGTCAAACCCTGTGCATAAAAAGGTGGGAGACAAGGTCTATGCGGGCACCTTTGTGGAGGATGGAAAGCTCTATGTAAGAGTGGAGGAGGTGGGAGAAAACACGGTTGTGGCAAAGATCGCAAAGATTGTGGAAGAGAGCATAAAAGAACCCATAAGGGTGCAAAGGATGGCAGAAGAGTGGGCAAACAGGATGGTATTGCCCACCATAGGTATTGGCCTTTCCTCCTATATGCTTAGCGGAAACATAGGAAGGCTTACCTCCACTCTTATCATAGACTACCACACGGGCATACACCTTACCACCCCTCTCAACGTGCTGTCTGGAATAGCTAAGGCCTCAACCCACGGCATACTCATAAAGAGCGGTGGAAAGCTGGAGACCCTTTCAAAGGTGGATACCTTTGTGATGGACAAGACGGGCACCCTAACGGTGGGCCATCCAAAAGTGGAGGATGTTGTGGGGTTGGAGATGTCGGAAGAGGATGTGCTTCTTTACTCTGCCTCTTTGGAGCAAAGAATTACCCACCCTGTGGCAAGGGCCATAGTTAGACTGGCGGAGGAAAGGGGCCTTAGGCTTTTGCCAAGGGAAAACTCCAAATACCACATAGGCCTTGGAATTGAGGGAGAAATTGAGGGCCAAAAGTTTATGCTTGGAAGCACTCGCTTTATGCAGAGTAAAAGGATAAGGATAAGCCAAGAGATAAAAGGCCTTGTGGATAAGTTTCACTCGGAGGCAAAGTCCGTTCTATACCTTGTGAAAGACAAAAGGATAGTGGGCCTTCTTACCTTTAGGGACCCTCTCAGAGAAGAGGCAAAGGATGTGGTGGCTGAGCTAAAAAGGAGGGGTAAAAGGGTGGTGCTTTGCACTGGAGACAACGAGGGCATTGCAAGCCACATGGCGAGGGAGCTGGGCATAGAGGAGTTTTATGCAAGGGTATTTCCCGCGGAAAAGGCAAAGGTGGTGGAGAAGCTCAAAAGTCAAGGCAGAGTTGTGGCCTTTGTGGGTGATGGTGTGAACGATTCTCCCGCTTTGACTTCTGCAGACGTGGGTATATCTCTACGGAGTGGCACAGACATAGCCATAGAGGTGGCAGACATTGTTATAGGAGATAGCCTTTGGCATCTACTGGATGTGGTGGATATAGCCCAAGAGACTATGGAAAGGCTTAAAAAAGTCTATAGACTGAACAACCTTATAAACACTGCTGGCCTTTTGGGTTCAGCCCTTGGGCTTATTGGCCCATCGGTCTCAACCCTTATAAACAACGGTGCTACTTTGCTTTTAGGATTATATTCAATCAAAAGGAGGTGAAAGTCATGGAAGAAAAAAAGGATTTGGCCCAAGAGCTTGAAAAGATCAAGGCAGAGCTGGAAGAGCTAAAGAAAAAGCTTGGAATGGCCGAAGAGAAAAGCCTAAAAGAATTGCCAGCAGAAGCCCTATCCAAGGTAATGGAGGTTAGCAAGGAGATAGTTAAAACTACGGCGGAGATAGGAGAGAAGGCCCTGAGGGTGGTCAGATACTCGGTGGAAGGTGCAGTAGAGGGTGCCAAAAAGGCCCTCAAAGAGGAGGAAAAGAAGGAAGAGGCATGAACTTTTTGAGGACAAGAAGTGGAAGGTATCTTAATACTCTTCACGTTATATCCCTTTCGGTGGAAGAGGCAAAGATAGAGGTGGAAGGTAAAAAGAGGCTGGTTTATAAGGTGGTGGCCTACATGAGCCAGCCTCTCCTTCCTGCTGTCCTTGGCATCTATTCCACAGAGGAGAAGGCCTTTGAGGTGCTTGAGGACATAATAGGGAGGCTATCAAGGGATGAGAGGATCATACACATTGAAAGCGAATACTGAAGACTACCTTAGAGAGCTAAAGCTACTGGCACACCACCTACAAGAAGAGCATGGCCAAGCCCTAAGAGAGCTAAAAAGCCCCATACTTCTAACGGTGGAGCTTCCCAACGGACAAATGGAACACTTCCTTATAAGCCAAGAGGGCATAAACCACACTCCAAAGCCACTGCAGGTGGAAGACAGAATAGTTTTGAACTACAAGGACCTTATTAGAGTTATTGAGAAGCCTTCAAGGCTTTTGAGGTATATCCTTGAGGGAAGGGTAAAGATATATGGAAACTATAAAAGGGTTTTAAGTGCTATAGAGAAAGTGTTTTAGAGGTTTTTATAATTATCTGCAACATACCTTGAGTGAGAAATGTATTAAGCAACGTGAGGCCACTATCACTTTTTGCTAAAAATAAATGAGACAAACAAGGGCATGGTATACGGCGAATGGATTCCTTACCAAGTGTTAAAAGATTCTATTTATAGCCTTTGTTATAAGGTTTTCTATAAGGCCACCAACTACAAAAGATTCTATAAGGATGGTCCTGTCCTTTTCTGTTAAAAAGGTATCTCTCTCACGCCTTCTTACCTTTTCACCCTTTTTAAGAAGCCTGTTGTAAGAAGCTTTTTCCCTTTCAATCTCCCTCAATAAATCTTCTATTCTGTCTTTCATAAAAAAATAATTTAAAGAAAAATTGTTAAGATTTGGTTAAGAACAAGCACCCGCAAGAGAGCCGGCGTAAAGGTTTATTAGTTTTTCAAAGGTGGATTTCCAAGAGAAGTTTTGCGCAATATAAGAGCTTATTCTTTCTCTCATACTAAGGTTTAAAGAATGGCATGCTTTTACTATGGCGTCGTAAAGCGCATCCGGGCTTTTCTCCTTTGCCAAAAACTCCTTAAAGGGTTGTGTCTCAAGACCCATATCAAAGGCCACAAGGAGGCATCCGCAGGCTTGCGCCTCAAGGAAGGAAAGACCATAGGTCTCTCCAAGAGAGGCGCTAAGGAATATATCACAGCTGGCATAAATCTGGGCAAGCTCCTTCTCATCTTCTATATATCCAAGGTAGGTTAAGTTTGGAAGCTTCTTGGAGAGATTTTCCACCCTCTTTCTTAGGGGTCCATCTCCTACCACTATAAGATGAAAGAGAGTGGGGTCAAGATGTTGAAAGACCTCAAGTAAAAGCCCTACGTTCTTTTCTGGGGAAAGCCTTCCCACATAGACTATTTTGAACTTGTCCTTTTCTACACCAAGGGCCTTTTCAAAGTAAGGGTTTCTTTTGTTTGGGTTGAAGATGTTTGTATCCACACCCAAGTTTATGGTGATAACCTTTTCAAGCCCAAAGCTTCTTAAGAATTCTTCTTGCCTTTTTGACGGGGTGATGATGAGGTCTGCCTTTGATAGCCTTTTCTTTATGGTGTGTTCCAAAAGCCTTTTCCTTAGCTTGTTCGGTGCAGGAAGAAGGGAAAGGTCCGTCCTTACATCCGAGTGATAAAAAACGCTAAGAAGGTAGCCTTCCGACTTTAAAAAAGGGATGGGCTGGTAGGTTCCGCCAAGCTCCACCACCTCTGGGCCTTCTTCTTTGAGTATCTCTTTTATCTCATTCAAAGAGGAAAAGAACCTATAGCCTCCCGTGAGTGGAAGGGGAAAGGAAGGAAGTTCATATACTTTGGAGGACTCTATGTAGTATTCCCTCCTTTTTTTGCCTGGTATTATGATCACATGTTCTATGTCCTTATCCCGTAAAAACTTTGCCTTTTCCAAAAGATACCTTTTTATGCCACCACTCTTGCTATGAAAATAGGGTGTTATATCAATCAACTTCATACACTAACCTCCCAAGGCCTGCTATGGCAAGCATGTAATCTATATAGCTTTTTCTCAAATCAAGCCTTCTGGCGCTGTATAGGGCCTCTTGGGCCATACTTCTCCTTAGGTTTTCGTTAGAAAGGAGCAAAGATAGAGCTTCCACATACTCCTCTGGCCTTGTGGCTATAAAGCCGTTTACACCCTCTTGTACATGCTCATGGGAAGCACCCTTAGAGCTAACTATAACAGGAAGACCGCTTGCCATGGCTTCAAGCACCACCTGACCGTAGGTCTCCGTCTCGGAAGGGAAGAGAAAGACATCGGAGCTGGCGTAGGCCTTTGCAAGCTCTTCACCCACCATATAGCCGGTAAGATGTACATTTTTTGGCCTTTTGGCCTCTATTTCCTTTCTATATGGGCCATCGCCCACTATTACAAAGGTGTCTTCCGGGAAACACTTTGCCACATACAAAAAGTTATCCAAGCCTTTTTCCTTTGAGACTCTTCCCACATAGAGTATGACCCTTTGATGTTTCTTTATGCCAAGCCTTCTTGCCCAAAAGCCATCTTCCCTTTTGTCCGGTGAGAAGAGGTCTGTGTCCACACCCCTTTTAAATATACCTATCTTTCCGTAGCTTAGCCCCTTATTTACAAAGACCTTTTTATAGTATTCAGAAGGCACAAAGAACTTGTGGGACATATTTCCTATAAACACAAAGGCCTTCCAAAGGAGTTCTTCCAAGTCTGGGTCTCCTGTATAGGTCCTTGCATAGGTGGGTATGTCTGTGTGGAAGGCAAAGGTTATTCTAAGGCCCAAAATCTTCCCTGCCAAAAGGCCCAAAAGGCCCAAAGGCCCCGGCGTGGCTATATGAACCTGCGTAAAGCCTTCTTTTTCTAAGAGGTCCACAAGGTCAAGGAAGTTGGGAAGGCCCATCTTAAGCTCCTCATAAAAGGGTGTGGGAATTTCCACCAAAGGCCTTAGGTTTATGAGGCCTTCCTCTTCCCTTATGCTTGAGCTGGATATAAGGACTGTAAAGGGCAGGTCTTCCTCCATGGCTATCTGCCTTATGAGCTTAGCGCTTCTTGCAACGCCGTTTATATGGTGGTAAGTGTCTGTTATGTATGCCACCTTTGGTGGCCTTGTTTTTGTAATACCAAACTCTTTTCCAAGCTCTTTTATCTTCTCTTCTTCCCTTCTTTGGGCATACTTTAAAAAGGCGGGGAAGCCATGAGCCACGAGGGACAGGCACAGCTCCCCAATGGTTTGCGGTGAGGGGCTCTTTATAAGCCTTTCCAAGGCAAGAGAAGGCAAAGCCTTCATAACCTCTTTCAACATATCTGTCCTTTCTGCCCTTATGCCCAAAAAATTCCTTATAAGAAAGCCTACGGTGGGGTTGTCGGAGTGCATAAAGATATAGTCTGTCAAAGGCTTTATCTCAGATGGAATGTAGTTTTTGCGCTTTAGAAAATCATAGCCCACCCTTCCTATCATGTTCAAAAGCCTTTGTTCTCCAAGGTCTTCCGTCCCCACTTGAGTTTTCCCTTCCCACAGACCCTTCAAAAACTCTTCCTTGCTTGTTGCTCCTTCCACTGCAGTCCATGTTCTTCCCACATCCATACCACCATGGTCATCGGACCCAGCGGTAAAGCTTATCCTCTCCCTTATCCTTTGAGGTTCTATTTTGTGTTTTTCTGCCAAATGGTATATCTTGTCCCATCCATCATAGGCCCTTGCTATGGCCTCTTCCACATATCTAACTCCTTCTCCCCTTGTGCCGTTTATCACCTCCCAATTGTCAAAAAGAAGCACAAGCTTTTCCACAAAGCTTTTGTCAAGCTTGGACCTTTCCACAGAGTATAGGGGGTGGGCAAGGGAGTGGGCAAGCCTTCTTTCTTTTAGGTATTTTACAAAGTCAAAGATATTCTCCCTTAATCTTGCAAGCTCTTGGTGGTCCTTTTCACTCAGGCCATAGACAAGCACGTGCACCTTCCTTTTGTCCTCCGGAAACTCCACCGTGTATTCACAGCTTATAAAGACCTCGGGAAGGTGGGCTATCTCCAATACTCCCTCTATGGTATTGTGGTCCGTTATGGTTATAAAGCTCATGCCCCTTTCTTTTAGCCTTTTGTATATCTCCATAGGTTCTGTAAAGCTCTCAGGACAGCCTATTAGCCTGCTAAACCAGCCTCCCGGCAGGTTGGAGGCCTTTGAATGAAGGTGAAGGTCCGCTTTTGCCAAAAAGTTCCCCATAGCTCACACACCTCCTTCTTTCTTTGAACTTGTTAAGTATTTCCTTCCAAAGAAGTATTTTCCTTTCGTCCCTAAGGTCTGCCATATGTATGGCAAGCCTCAAGAGTTTGTGTTTTTTGTATAGCCTTTCAAGCTCTGGCACAAGCATAAGGCTAAACCAAGAGAAAAGATGCCTATTGCTAAAGCTTATCGCCGGCGACTTTATAATCTTTTCCGTGCTTAGGTCCTTTATATACCACCTGTAGGCCACAGCCCTAAAGCCCAAAGAATACAGCACGTCATCAAGGTAAGGATTTCCTATCCATGCGGGAGGGACAAAGAACTCTGTTTTTATACCAAGATAGTCCATAAGCTCAAGGGCTAAATACACCTTTTCATAGGTGCTTATTAGGTCAAGCCCCCCAAACTCCCCCTCCCCATCCGTCCAAAGAAGGTCGCTAAACCTTCTGCTTCCTTTGTGCGTATAGCCATGAAGCACCACCTCTGCAGGTAGGCTTTTTATAAATGAGACAAAATCCTTATCCTCCCCCAAGGGTGCCCTCTCCCAAAAGTAAGGCACTATAAGGAGGGAGAATCCATCCAATCCCACCTCCTCCAGAAGGTCAAGGGCCTTAAAAAACTCCTTCCTGTAGTAAGGGCTAACGTCGTGAAGTTCTAAAAGGAACAAGCTCATGAGTATAAGGATAGGAGGGAAAAGTTAAGATTTCTTTAAGCTTTGGTTAAGATTTGGTTAAGATGGGGGCAAGGCCCCCAAAGGGAAGTTTATGGTGCTATCCAGTTGTCAAGTTGTAGCATTTCCTCCATTTTGGAGGATACGTTTTGAGAGATTTTGTAAGCGCAGAACTCTGGCCCACACATGGAGCAGAACTTGGCACTCTTGTAGCCTTCCTGTGGTAGGGTCTCATCGTGGTATGCCCTTGCCGTCTCTGGGTCAATGGCAAGCTCAAACTGCCTGTTCCAATCAAAAGCAAAGCGAGCCTTTGACATCTCCAGGTCCCAATCCCTTGCACCGGGCCAGTTTTTGGCCACATCGGCCGCATGGGCGGCTATCTTATATGCTATAACTCCTTGCTTTACGTCTTCTATGTTTGGAAGACCAAGGTGCTCTTTGGGTGTTACATAGCATAGCATGGCAGCGCCATACCAACCAGCCATGGCAGCGCCTATGGCGGAGGCTATATGGTCATAGCCGGGCGCCACATCTATAACAAGGGGACCAAGCACATAGAAGGGTGCCTCATGGCATACCTTTTGCTGAATCTTCATATTGAACTCTATCTGGTCCATAGGCACATGGCCCGGTCCTTCCACCATCACCTGCACATCATGCCTCCATGCCCTCTCTGTCAGTTCTCCCAAAACTTTTAGCTCCGCCAGCTGGGCCTCATCGGAGGCGTCCGCAATAGCCCCAGGCCTTAGGCCATCTCCAAGAGAAAAGCTCACATCATACTTTTTGAATATTTCGCATATCTTGTCAAAGTGTTCATAGAGGGGGTTTTGCTTTCCATGTTCCATCATCCATTGGGCCATTATGGCACCGCCACGGGAGACTATACCCATAACCCTGTGTTGGACAAGAGGCAAGAACTCCTTTAAAACGCCCGCATGTATGGTCATGTAAGAAACGCCTTGCTGGGCTTGTTCTTCTATCACGTCCAGTATTAGGTCCACCGTCATATTTTTTACATTACCTTTTGCCCTTCTTAGGGCCTCGTATATGGGTACCGTTCCCACAGGCACAGTGCTGACCTTTATTATGGCTTCTCTTGTTTCTTTTATTGCCTCTCCAGTGGATAGGTCCATTATGGTATCCGCACCATACTTTATGGCTACCTTTGCCTTTTCCACTTCCGTTGGTATATCGCTTGCAAGGCCAGAATTTCCTATGTTGGCATTGACCTTTACCCTTGAGTTTATACCAATACACATAGGCTCAAGATGCAGGTGGTTTATGTTGGCTGGGATGATCATCCTACCCCTTGCCACCTCTTGACGTACAAACTCTGGATGGAGGCCTTCCCTTTTGGCCACATATCGCATTTCCTCCGTAATTATGCCCTGCCTGGCAAGGTGCATCTGGCTTTTATTTTTAAAGCCCTTTCTCCTTTCTACCCACTCAGCCCTTAACATGCAAAACCTCCTTTAAAGGATTTGGCTTTATAAATATCTTTCCTACCCTGTGAATTTTCAATATGATTTTTTGCAGTTTTGCGTTTTTAATACCACTATAGTGTGCTTGTAATTCAAAAATGCTTATTGAGTATAAAAAGTTGAATGGGGGCGCAGGCCCCCAGTGATTAATCCTCTAAGGTGGATATATCTCCTACAGGAAGGCCAAGCTCTTGAGCCTTTAGGACCCTTCTCATAATCTTACCGCTTCTTGTCTTAGGAAGCTTTTCCACAAATTCTATCTCATCTGGCACCGCTATGGCGCCGAGTATCTGTTTGACATGCTGTTTTATCTCTTCCTTTAGATGTTCTGTGGGTTCTACGCCCTTTTTGAGTATTACAAAAGCCTTTATGGACTCTCCCTTTATCTCATGAGGCTTGCCTATTACCGCCGCTTCTGCCACTGCAGGATGGTCCACTATGGCGCTTTCCACTTCCATCGTTCCTATCCTATGGCCCGCCACATTAAGCACATCGTCCGCACGGCCAAGTATCATTATGTATCCCTCTTCATCGTAGGTGGCAAGGTCTCCAGCAAAGTAATAACCTGGTATGGTGTTCCAGTATTTTTCGTACCTGTCTGGTTCTCCCCAGCATGTTCTAAGCATGGATGGCCATGGCGTTTTTATAACAAGGTTTCCAACTGTGTTGGGTGGTAGCTCTTTCCCGCTGCTATCCACAACAGCCACTTCTATTCCAAAGTAAGGCTTTCCTGCCTTTCCGGGCTTTGCGGGGTAAGAGGGTATGGTGGTTATCATGTGCATGCCCGTTTCTGTTTGCCACCAAGTATCTACAATAACACAATTTTCCCTTCCTATATGCTTATAGTACCAATGCCATGCTTCCGGGTTTATAGGCTCACCCACCGAGCCTAGTATTCTTAAAGAGGACAGGTCATACTTGGCTGGCCACTGCTCGCCATACCTCATGAACATCCTTATGGCAGTGGGCGCAGTGTAAAAGACGTTCACCCTATACTTTTCTACATAGCTCCACCATCTTCCGGGGTCTGGATAATCGGGTGCGCCTTCCGTTATAACCGATGTGGCACCGCAGGCAAGAGGACCATAAACTATGTAGCTATGTCCGGTTATCCATCCTATATCGGCAGTGCACCAGTATATATCATCCTCATGAAGGTCAAAGGTTATCTTGGTAGTAAAGTAGGTGCCTACCATGTATCCTCCGGTGGTATGAAGCACTCCCTTAGGCTTGCCGGTAGTGCCAGAAGTGTAAAGTATAAATAGCGGGTCCTCCGCATCCATAACCGTAGGCTCACATTCGGGAGAACTGTTTTTTATAAGCTCATCAAGGCTTACAAATAGGCCACCAGAGCCGTTTAACACATCCCCATCTCTGTCCCATACTATAACCTTTTCCACAAATCCCAATCCATCTATGGCCCTTTGGGCTGTGGCAAATAGGTCTATCTTTTTACCCCTTCTCTTGGTATAGCTGGCAGTAATTACTACCTTAGCCTTTGCATCTTCAATTCTAAGCCTAAGGGCGCCTTCGCTAAAGCCTGCAAAGACTACGCTGTGTATGGCACCAATCCTTGCGCAGGCAAGCATGCACGCTATGGCCTCTATGGTATTGGGCATGTATATGGATACCCTATCACCCTTCTTTACACCAAGGGACTTAAGGCCGTTGGCTATTCGGTTTACAAGCTCCAAAAGCTCCCCGTAGGTTATCTTCTTTTCCCTATTGTCTTCATCCACAAATATGTAAGCCACCTTATTGCGTTTTCCGTTTTGCACGTGCCTGTCTAAGCAATTATAGGTTATATTGGTCTTTGCATTTACAAACCACTTGGCATAAGGATAGTTCCATTCAAGGACCTTATCCCACTTTTTAAACCAGTGAAGTTCCTCTGCTACCTTTGCCCAAAAGCCTTCCCTGTCGCTTATAGATTCCTTGTAAAGGCTTTCATAATCCTTTATCCATGCTCTTTCTACTATGTGGGCTGGTGGATTGTACTTTTCCTCCACCTTTAAATGGACCTCTTCCCTTATTTCCATGTTTACACCTCCTACGGTTGTTTTATGTAAAAAAGTATAACCTAAATTTGTAAAATATTGTAAAATTTCAAAAATGTATGATAAAAACTATATATTTTTGACAAGAAAAGTTGAAAGGATGGCATACAGTCCAAAACACTGCCGTATTGCTTTTGCATATAAAGCATTCTTTTTGGTATACGTAGTCTAAGTAAGGCTTGCTTAAAGCAGACTTTATCTCCTGTTTTAAAAGCGTATAAATTCCCTTGTTATATTGCTATATATTAAAAACCAAGAACATATAGGCCGTTGATAGGGCATTTAAATAGAACTAATAAGATATGCGGATGGTTTTAGCCTGTGCATGAAAAACCCGCTTAAAAGCTTTAGAATAATTAAGAATGTACAGGGCAGTGCTTAGCATAAGGAGCCAAAATATTAAAGAAAACCTTGTCAATCTTCTTAGGTATACTGGGAAGCCGATTATTGCTGTAGTAAAGGCCAATGCCTACGGAATAGGAGCCATATATGTTAGCTCCATCCTTGAAAATTTTGATGAGGTTTCAGCCTTTGCTGTAGCCTGTGTGGAAGAGGGAATAGAATTAAGAAGAGCTGGCATAAAAAAGAAAATATTGGTGCTTGGTGGTGTTCTAAAGGGCGAGGCCAAAGCCTTTTTAGAATACAACCTTACTCCGGTGGTTTCCCATTGGGAACATCTTAAGGCCCTTGAGGGCCTAAACGTACCCATACAGGTAAAGTATGATACAGGCATGGGAAGGCTTGGCTTTTTGGAGGAGCTTGTGGAGGATGAAAGGGTAGAAGGCGTCCTTAGCCACCTTTCAAGCCCCCTTGACAGGGATTTTTCCTCTCTTCAGATAGAGAAGTTTGAGAAGATAGTTAAAAGATATTCCAACCTCAGATACATACACATGGAAAGCTCAGCGGGAGTGGTCTACAGAATACCCTTTACAACCCATATAAGGGTAGGCCTTGCCCTTTATGGAGAAAAACCCATGCAGGACTATCCCATTGAGCTAAAGAGAGCCATTGAGCTAAAGGCAAGGATAATATCCATAAAGGACCTTCCGGCTGGCTTTCCCATATCCTACTCAAGGACCTATATAACAGAGAAGCCCACAAGGGTTGGGGTAGTGGCCTTTGGCTATGCGGACGGTCTTATGAAAAGCCTTTCAAACAAGGCATACCTTTATTATCAAGGAAAGCCTATAAAGATACTTGGCAACATCACCATGGACATGACCATGGTGGACCTAACTGGCACAGAGGCAAAGGTGGGAGACTGGGTGGAAATTGTGGGAGAAAATCAAAGCTTTACAGACCTTGCCAAGCTGGCGGGAACCATACCTTATGAGCTTATGACAAATCTATCCTCAAGGATAAGGAGGCAAGTATGCTCATAACTTTTGAAGGCATTGACGGCTCTGGAAAGACCACGCAGGCAAAAAGGCTTTATGAACACCTCAAAGGCCTTGGCTATAAGGTATCCCTTTATAGGGACCCTGGCTCTACAGAGTTGGCCGAAAAGATAAGGGAGCTTATCCTTGGCTTTGAAACAGACCCAACCACAGAGCTTTTGCTTTTTGAGTGCGCAAGGTCCAGCCTTGTGTGGGAGAAGATACTTCCAGACCTAAGGAATGGTAAGGTGGTGATAGTGGATAGGTTTATAGATTCCACAATGGCCTACCAGGGCTATGGAAGGGAGATAAACCTTGGCACGGTAAACATCCTAAACCACATAGCCACAAGGGGAAGAAAGCCAGATATTACCTTTTTGCTAAATGTGCCTTTGGAGGTAGCCTTGGAAAGGATAAAGGGAAAAAGAACACGCTTTGAGGACGGGGATTATCTAAGACGTGTGAGGGATGCTTACATACTTATAGCCCACGAGCAAAAGGATAGGATAGTTATGCTGGATGGAACAAGGAGTGAGGAAGAGGTTTTTATGGATGTTTTAAAGGTTTTAAAAGAGAGGTTTGGGCTTGATTTATAATCTATCTTGGAGGTAAGGCCATGCAGGACTGCATCTTTTGCAAGATAGTAAGGAAAGAGATACCTTCAAAAGGGGCCTATGAGGATGACCTTGTTTATGCCTTCCATGATATTAACCCAGTGGCACCCACCCATATATTGATAGTTCCCAAAAAACACATAGTTGGTATTCAAAGCCTTGAGCCGGAAGACAAGGAATTGGTAGGGCATATGTTTTATGTGGCAAGAAAGCTTGGTGAAGAGCTGGGCTATGCGCCCGATGAGAATTTAAACAAGGGCTATAGGCTTGTTTTTAACGTAGGAAGGGATGCGGGCCAGAGCGTTTTCCATCTTCACCTTCACTTTATAGCGGGCAGGAAGATGGAGTGGCCACCGGGATGATCTCCTTTAGGGACTGGATGGCCCATGCGGTAAGAGAATACTACCAGTCTGACTTTAGAAGGGATTTTTTTACTGCGCCAGAGCTGGATAGGTCCTTTGGCTACGCCTTGGCCGAATATTTAGCCAGTTTGATAAAGGACTATGAAAGGCCTATTCTTCTTGAGCTTGGTGGTGGCAGTGGTGCCTTAGCTTACGATGTTTTAACTTATCTAAAAGAAAAGGAGCCAAGCCTTTTTGAAAGAGTAAGCTACTATATATACGACTTTAGCCCAAGGCTTATAGAGCTTCAAAAAAGAAAGCTAAAAGATTTTGAAGAAAAGGTCTTTTGGACAGAAAACTTTTTTCCTATGCGTGGTGTGGTCTTTTCCAATGAGTTTTTTGACTGCCTTCCCGTACATGTAATAAAGGAGGGGAAAGAGCTTTTCCTTGATGGTGAGAAGGAGGTATGGCAAGAGGTTTCTTATGAGCCTTTAAAGGATGTTCTTAGTAGGATGGGCTATGAAAGGCTTTCGCAGGTGGTAGAGGTCTGCCTTGATTGCATAGACTTTTTAAAAATCATAGCTGAAAACCTTTTGGAGGGCTATCACATCGTAATAGACTATGGATATACAACTCAAGAGATGGCCAAGTTTCCAGAGGGAACTGTGGTGGGCTACAAAGGCCACAGGTTTTATAACAGGCCTTCCCTTGGCATGGATATAACTTCCCATGTGAACTTTTCCTTGCTTGAAGAGTATGGCAAAGATTTTGGACTGCAAAGCGTGGCTTTTATGAGCCTAAGGGATTTTTTGCTGAAAAGCCCAGCCTTTTTGCAAGAGCTTGAAAACCTTAGCCTCTCTGAGTCTCCAGAGGATATAGAAAGGCTCTCCCGCCTAAAGACCCTTCTTATAAGCATGGGAGAGCGTTTTAGAGTCCTTGTGCAGAAAAAACTATAGCGCCCTTAATTCAACCTCATACACATCTCCCCTGTTCTGTATGGCAAGGGTTCCAGTCCTTCCGGTGATGACAAGGATCCTTCCATCCTTTGTGGTAAGCACGGCCTGAACGGCCTCTTCAAAGTTCCCACCCCTCAAGGGCTTTATAAAGATAAGGTCTTTGCGCTTTTCACCCAATATGAAAAGCTCGCCCCTACTGTACTTTAAAATATCCAAAAACCTCTGCACCACACCCGCATGGTTCTTTATCACAAAGGCCATAGGCATGTTTAGAAATTGGGTCTTTGCCCCCCTTGGGTTAAATACAAAGTTTATCTTTCCTTGTTCAAAGGGTATTTCTACAAAGGTGTAAGAACCACCAAAGCCCTCTTCCGTTGAAAACACCTCACCATCACCCCTGAAGACCCTCACCCTTCCCATACTGTCGGTAAATACAAGATAATTGCCAAAGTAAAAGGCGCTGTCTATTCTAAAACCCCTTGGCGCAAGGAAGGCTCCAACCTCCTTTAGACCTTCCCTCTCTAAGGAGAGCCTCACGCTTTGACCGAAGCTTTCCCTAAAGCTATACCTCTGGCCTACAAAGCTATCCTTGGGCCTTTCCTTGTCCAAAACGCCCATTATGTATGGCACATTTTTGACAACTGGCACCAAGCTATCGCCTACGGCCTTAAGGATAAGGGAGCTTGCGCTATCGCCAGAGACCATGTTTACAATCACATAGTCTTGATTTCCTTCTCCTATCTTGCCACACTGTAGCCCAACGGGCACACCTGCCGGTAGGCTATAATCAAACCTCTTTACAAGGTCGTTCTTTAAAAGCTCATATACCTCAAGCCTGCCAGAGTAGAGAATCAAAAGAAATTCCTTCCCAGTACCTGTAAGGTCGCAAAGGTCTGCGGACAAGGGCAAAGAAGGCAAAGACCTAAGGAGCTTAGACTTAGCAAGAAGGTTTATATCCTCCAGCCTTGCCCTCTCTATGCCAAGGGTGGGGTTTTGCACTCTAAAGAAGGCTACAGGACTGCCCTTATACTCTACACCTATGCCATCGCTTAGCTCCTTTATATCATAGGTGCAAGCCTTTCCCCTCTTCAATTCTGGAAGAAGGGCCTTTAGCTTAAAGAATAGCTCATCCCCACCGTCAAAGCATGCACTTTCTACTCTTAGCTTTACCCTATCCCCCTCCTTGACAGAGCCTTCCAAAAGCCTCCCATAAGAAAAGCCCTCTTGCACCTCTTCAATCCTTATCCTTCCAACCCTTTCCCTCTCTTTCCCTATCACCTGTTTTGTAATGGGATGGATTATCTCCTTCCCTTCCCTTACCACATCAAACTCTTCTCCAGGTCTTACCTTGTCTTTCCCAAGGTCTACAAGCACTCTTTGTCCTTCCACCTTTACCGCATAACCCTCCCTGCCAAAGAAATCCCTTACCTTATCAAGGGCTTCCTGAGCCTTTACGCTCAAAGAAAGGAAAAGTATAAGTGTTAAGATAAGCCTTCCCATAGCTCCTCCACAGCTTTTATTATAGCCTCCGTCATACCTTCTGTGCCTACTTTTATACAACCTTCGCTGTATATATCGGGCGTTCTATAACCTTTTTCAAGCACAATTTCCACAGCTCTGTCTATTATATCCGCCTCCCTTTTTAGACCAAAGGAATACCTTAGCATCATGCTGGCGGAAAGTATGGTGGCAATGGGGTTTGCTATGCCCTTGCCAGCTATATCGGGTGCAGAGCCATGCACCGGCTCATAGAGGGCATATTTATCTCCCAAGCTTGCGGAAGGAAGCATACCAAGGCTTCCAGTGATGACGGCCGCCTCATCGGAGAGTATGTCTCCAAAGATGTTGCCAGTTACTATCACATCAAAGGAAGAAGGCCTTCTTACTATCTGCATGGCGCAGTTGTCCACATAGAGGTGTTCTACCTCCACCTCTGGATAGTTCTTTGCTTCTTCTTCCACCACACTCTTCCATAGTCCGCTTACTTCAAGCACGTTGGACTTGTCCACGCTTGTGAGCTTTTTCTTCCTTTGAAGAGCCACTTCAAAGGCCTTTCTTACCACCCTCCTTATCTCATCTTCTGTGTATCTCATGGTGTTTATTCCTACTCTTTTGCCATTCTCAATGAATATGCCCCTTGGCTCTCCATAATATACATCTCCAGTTAGCTCTCTTACCACAATAAAGTCTGTACCTCTTGCCACCTCCTCTTTTAGAGGTGAGGAGCTTATGAGGGGTTCATACACCTTTGCAGGTCTTAGGTTCGCATAAAGGTCAAGGGCCTTTCTTATGCCAAGGAGTCCCTTTTCCGGCCTTTTGTCCGTGGGAAGGTCATCCCACTTGGGACCACCCACCGCACCAAGAAGCACCGCATCGGAATTGAGGCAAAGTTCTACCGTCTCCTGTGGCAGGGGTGTGCCCTTTTGGTCTATGGCACAGCCTCCTATAAGGGCCTTTTCAAAGGCAAAATCTACACCCGCAAGCTCTCCGATCTTTTTGAGGACCTTTATGGCTGAGGATACTACCTCTGGACCTATACCATCACCTTCTAAGACCGCTATCTTGAAAGTAGGCATAGAGTGTATTATACTAAACCTTATGCTTGAATTGCTAACGGAAAAGTTTGGCAAAGCCCTTGGAAGGATTAAAGACACAAGAAAACTTACAGAAAAACAGGTAAATGATATTCTTAGAGACATACGCACAGCCCTTATAGAGGCCGATGTGGACTACGATGTGGTGAAGAACTTTATAAAGAGAGTTAGGGAAAGGGCGTTAAAGGAAGATTTAACAAAAAGTCCATCTCCTCAAGATAGTTTTTTGATTAGCATATACGAAGAGCTTGTAAACACCCTTGGTGGAGAAAAGCAGGACCTTAAAAAGGGCGTGGTCCTATTTGTAGGCCTTCAAGGAACTGGTAAAACTACCACCATAGGTAAGATAGCCAACTATTTAAAAGAAAAAGGTTTTAAGGTTGCTGTAAGCTCCACAGACGTGAGGCGCCCGGCGGCCATGCTCCAGCTTCAAAGGCTGGCGGAAAAGATAGGCGTGCCTTACTATGGCTTTGAGGAAGGCCTTAGCGCCGTGGAGATAGCAAAAAGGGCTGTGGAGAAGGCAAGGTTGGAAGGTGTGGATTATCTCCTTTTGGACACGGCTGGAAGGTTGCATATAGATGAGGAGCTTATGGAAGAGCTAAAGGAGATAAAGGAGGTGGCAAAGCCTTCTGAAGTCATATATGTGGCCGACGCCATGCAAGGCCAATCTGCCCTTAGTGCTGCAAAGGCCTTCCATGAAGCCCTTGGTCTTACAGGTCTTGTGCTTACCAAGATGGATGGTGATGCGAGGGGTGGTGTGGCCCTATCTGTTAAAGAAGCTCTCGGCGTGGGTGTGAAGTTTATTGGAGTTGGTGAAAAGATAGAAGATATTGAACCCTTCTATCCTGATAGGATAGCCCAAAGGATACTGGGTCTTGGAGATATACAAACCCTTGTGGAAAAAGCCCAGCAAGTTATTCCAGAGGACGAGGCCCAAGCTCTTGCCTTTAAAGTTTTAAAGGGTGATTTTGACCTTGAAGATATGTTAAAGCAGATAAGGTTTATAAAGAACATGGGTCCTTTGGACAAACTCCTTGGTATGCTCCCTGGCATAGGAGCCCAGCTAAAAGGTCTTAAAATAGATGAGAAAAAGTTCAAAAAAACTGAGGCCATAATACTCTCTATGACAAAGCAGGAAAGGAGAAATCCAAAGATAATAAACCTTAGCAGGAAACAAAGGATAGCCAAGGGCAGTGGTACCACCGTATCCGACGTGAATAAGGTTTTAAAGGAATATGAGGAAATGAAAAAGATGATAAAAAAGCTTAAAGGTATGCAAGGAATACCACAGCTACCAAAGTTCCCCTTCCCCTTCAAAAGATAGGCAGTCAATATTCTTTTCTTTTATAGCCTTTTCTATCTCCTTTTGTGTTTCCATGTATTCTTCTTTACTTTCCTTTTCTATGGCTTCCTTTATAAATTTTTGAGCAGAGCAGTATTTTCCTTGTTTATTTAAGACGTAGGCAAGGTTGTTCAAAACATCTGGGTCTCTTTTAATCTCAAGGGCCTTCCTATAAAAGCTTTCAGCTTTTTTCCAATCTTCTTTCTTTGCATATAGATTTCCAAGATTGTAATAAGCTATCCAATTTTTCTGTCTTTTTTTTATTGCCTTCTTGTATTCCTTTTCTGCAAGTTCAAGCTTACCTTGTTTTTCGTATATATAGCCTAAGTTCACATGTTCTTGAGAGGTGAGGGGGTCTTCTAAGATAACTATGGTGGGAACAGAACAGGAAAAAAGGAAAAAGTTAAAAAGTATAAGTAGCCCCTTCTTCATTTCACATAAACCTATCTACCATATTTAGTATCTCATCCCTCATGTTTCTGTAGCTTGCCCTGTTGCATACAAGCATGGCCGTTGAGGAAGTTATTTCCTCTATTACTACCAAATTGTTCTCTTTTAAGGTTCTTCCTGTTTGCACAAGGTCAACTATAAAGTCCGAAAGTCCTATGAGGGGTGCCAATTCTACGGAACCGCTCAAGGGTATAACTTTACATCTAATACCTTTTTCCGAGAAGAAGTCTTGGGTTATGCGTGCATACTTAGTAGCAACCTTTATATAGGAGCTTTTTCTATACTTTTCTCTGTTTTCTTCTTTCCCTGCTACCACTATTCTACAAAAGCCCACGCCCAAATCAAGCAAAACATATAGGTCTGGCCTTCTTTCCAGTAGCACATCTCTGCCAACCACACCAAGGTCTGCCACACCATTCTCCACATAAACCGGCACATCAAAGGGTTTTACAAGCAAAAATTCAAAGTTATCCAACCTTATGCTTAGTTTTCTGCCTTCTTCAAACCTCTCTTTTATAATTCCTTTTTTTAAAAAAAGGTCTAAGGTCTCATCAAAAAGCCTACCCTTCGGAAGGGCTATTCTTAGCATGTTTAAAGTATAACACTACAAAGCCCTAAGGGTAATCTCTCCCACCTGAAAGGCCTTTAGACCATCCTGCGTCATAAGCAAAAGGCTTCCATCCATGTCTATTCCCTGAAGTATACCAACTACAGGATGGGGCGTATAGAGTATTACCTCTGAATCTTTGAAGAGAAGCCTTTGTTCTATAATATCTTTGAAAACCATAAAACCATCTTTGGACAGCTTTTCTATTGAACTTTCAATGTAATCCAAAAGTTCCAAGAGAAAACAAACCTTATCATGGTCCTTTCCTGATACGATTTTTAGCGATATGGCTTCAATGTCCCTTGGAAAGCTTTCCTGATTTAAGTTTATACCCATACCAACCACTATTCTGTCTTTTAACCTTTCTGTTAGCACACCACACACCTTTTTACCTTGCAAATAAACATCGTTTACCCACTTTATGGCTGGTATATAACCCAAAGACCTAAGGTAATCCGCCACGGCGTTGGATAAGACAAGGGGAAGAGTATTCTCATCCCTTATACCTTGTGGCAAAGAAAAGCTAAAGTAAAGACCACCTTCTTGGGAATACCATACCCTTCCAAGCCTTCCCCTCCCTTTTGTTTGCTTGTTGGCAACTACCACACTCCATAAGGGAAGTTTTCTCTCTTTTATAAAATCCTGCGTTGAAGTAATTTCTTCAAGCCATAGAAGGACTTTGAACATGCTTAAATAAAATCTTAAAACAATACGCCGAGTGAGAAATAAATTAAGCAACGGTGATGCCATTATGCCTTTTGTTAAAAATAAATGAGACAAGAAATGTAGTTGCACGGCATGCCGTGCCACTACTAATAAAAAATCTACCGGTTTTGGATTCGCTTGATGTTTTATAATCTGGCAGGTTTAAAACCTGTCCCTACAAAGGATGAATTTCTCATCCGGCGTGTATAGGTTTATAATTTTAGCTTAGGAATGTATGATTTCCCTTCCCACTGGTGGGCCAAGGCAGAGGAAAAGGTCTTCAACTTACCAAAGGCAAAGGAAGCCTTAGAAAAGCTCCTTAGCCTTCACCCAAACCCACAGAGCCTTATAGACTACCTTAACGAAAGGAGGTTTATACTGCTCCTTGAGCTCCTTGACAGGTCCGAGTGTATAAAGAAGTTTCTTATAAACCACCCGGAGGACTTTCAAAATACCATACCTGGCCTTTGGTATGTTTTCAAGGACAAAAAGGCTTACTTAAAGGAACTAAAAGAGCTTGTGCATGATGGCATGTCCGATGAGGAGTTTTCAAAGGCCCTGGCCTACTACAGGCACAGGGAGCTTATGAGGATAATGTCAAAGGAGATACTTGGCACAGCCAAGCTTGAAGACATCCTTTATGAATACTCCCAGCTTCCCGATGCCATGCTGGAGCTGTGTTATGAGAGGGCCTATAAGGAAATGGTGGAAAAATATGGAGAGCCTGTAGGTGAGAACGGAAAACCAGCCACAGGATGCATAATAGCACTTGGAAAGCTTGGAAGCTATGAGCTAAACTACTACTCAGACATAGACATAATGTTTTTGCACTCCACCGATAAGGGCCAGGCTGGCAAGCTAAACCTAAACGAGTTTTTCTCAAAGGTCTTTCAAAAGGTTTTTAAGCTCATGACTCAGGTAACGCCAGAGGGAAAGCCCTATGAGGTGGATTTGGACCTAAGGCCCTTTGGAAAGTCCGGTCCCATAAGCATGTCCTTGAGAAGTGCAGAGCTCTATTATGAATCCTACGGGAGGACCTGGGAGAGGTTTGCCCTTTTGAGGGCAAGGTACTGCGCTGGGGATGAAGAGCTTTATAGAGCCTTTGAGAGGGAGGTTAAAGAGCCCTTTGTCTTTAGAAGGTCTGTAGACTACAGGATCATTGAAGAGATAAGGCTTATGAAGGCTCAGATAGCCAGCGAGGCAAAGAAAAAGCTACTAAACAAGCAAAACGTAAAGACGGGTGAAGGAGGTATAAGAGAAGTAGAGTTTGCCGTTCAGGCCCTTGTTATACTTCTTGGCGGAAAGTTCCCCTTTTTAAAAGAGAGCAACACCTTTAGGGCCATATGGAAGCTAAACCAAAAGGGTATTTTTTCCAATGAGGAGGCTCTTTTGCTAGAAAGGGCCTATGAATTTCTAAGACGCTTGGAGCATGCCATTCAGGTCTATGGATGTATTTCAACACAGAGCTTTTCGGACTCGGAAATAAAAAGGCTTGCAAAGGTCTTAAACATGAAGGAGGAGGAGTTTATAAAGGTATACAAGGAATACACAATAGGTGTAAGCCTTATCTTCTCTGGCATAATGCCCTCACAAGAGGAGGAAGAGCTACACCCCATTCAAAGGGCCCTGCTCAATGAGGACATAGAAGAGGCAAAGGAGATTTTAAAAAGCCTTGGATTTAGAGAACCAGTAAGAGCCTATAACATACTTTCCAGCTACATAACAGGTAGGGAAGGCATCAAGCTATCCACACAAGAGAAACAAAGCTTTATAAAGCTACTTCCAAGGCTTGTAGAGAGCCTGTCCCAGACGCCAGACCCAGATGAAACACTTTCCAACTTTGACAAGTTCTTCTCAAACCCCACAGGTAGGAAGATAGTCCTAAGTCCAGCAAAGGAAGATGTAAACAAGACACTCTGTAGGATCTTTTCCCTTTCCTCTTACATCTCCACCCTCATAAGCAGGTATCCGGACCTGGTGGAGGATGTGCTAACTCTATATCAGGACTTTCCCACCTTAGAAGACCTTAAAGAAGAGTTTGAAAAGTACAGAAGCACCCTTGGCCTTGGCCTGGAGGACCTATACAGAAGGTTCAAAAGGGTTTGGGAGATAAGGATAACCCTTGTTTACCTTGTGAAGAAGAATGAAAGGTATAAAAAGCTCTTTGAATTTTTCCAAAAGCTCTCTGACCTTTCAGATTTTCTACTTCAAAGACTATGGGAAGACCTCAAGATAAAAGACATGCTTCTTATAGCCTTGGGCAAATACGGAAGCAGTGAACTAAACATAGGATCAGACCTTGACCTTGTCTTTGCATGCAGGTCAGCAGGCTTAGAAAACACAAAGAAGGCACAAGAGTTTATAGCCTTTTTGACAAAACACACATCAGAGGGCTACCTCTACAAGGTGGACTTTAGGCTCAGGCCCATGGGAAGGGCTGGTGAGATAGCACCTTCCATAGACTTTTACAGAGATTACTTCCAAACTCAGGCAAGGACTTGGGAAAGGATAGCTTGGACAAGGTGTAGGTATGTGGCGGGTGAAAAGAGTCTCATGGAGGAGTTTGAAGCCTTGCTAAAAGACTTTCTTTTTAACAAGCCCATCGGCGATAAGGAGAGGAAAGAGATAAGGGATATGAGGTTCGCTCTTGAGGGCAACGCTAAAAAGATGAAGGGATACATTGACCTTAAATTTTCACCGGGAGGGCTTATAGATGCGGAGTTTCTCATTCAATACTATATCCTACTGGAAAAGCTAAGAGAACCCTCCATGATCAAGGCCTGTGAAGCCCTTATGCAAAAATATAGCACACTAAAAGAGGTTTATGAAAACTACCTATTTTTGAGGCTTGTGGAGACAAGGCTTAGGCTCTCTAAGGAGTCTGCTGGCTCCTTGGTCTCTCCACAAGATATGAAAAGGCTTGCAAGCTCCTTGGGTATGCAAGGAGAGGAACTGGAAGAAAGGATAAGGGAGAGCATGAAAAGGTTAAGGGAGGTGTTCCTTGAGGTTTTTGATTAGACGCTCTTTAAGTTTCCTGCATTAGCTTAACTATGTATCTTGAATGATCAAAAGTTAGCTTGAATTTATCCATCATCTTCCCTCCCACCTCTGCTATAGGATACATAAACTCATTAACCAACTCACCATTTTTTGGAGGTGGATTTAATTGAAAGTCCCTTGCGTAATTAAAGGCTACCCAATGCACATCCCATCCACCAAACATAAAATCTCGTACCTTTTGAACTTTTGGATGGTTTAGGTCAAGCTCTTCCTCAAGTATAACCTTTCTCACGTCAGCAGGGTCTGCTGGTATCCATCTGCCTAAATAAAACTCCGCTCTACAATGCTGAGCCTTAGTAGCGTCTCCTTGAACTGAGGATATGCTTTTTGAAAGCTGAGAAGGAAGAACTCTTATACCGAATATCTCCCTAGCTGGAATACCAGAAGCCCTACAAAGTGCAACAAAAAGGGAGTTTATATCCGTGCATTTACCACCCAAATAACCGCTCTCTAACATACTTTTTACGTCTCCCACACCACAACCGAGGACCTTAGGATCTCTAAAGGTATTTTCCACAACCCAGTCATATATAGCCCTTGCCTTTTCAAGGTCAGTCTTTTTACCTTTTGTTATCCTATCCGCATACTCCTTTACTATCCCGTCAATCTGTATATGCTCTGTAGGTTTTAAATACAAGGCTACTTCATCTGGTATTCTAAGGTTGTTTTTCGGTACCTTTTTCCAGTTTACCTTTTTCCTTTCCCAAATTTCAACGTTAAAACTAACGCGGATAAACTTTTTCTCAGAGGCATTATGAAATTCTACATACAGTATAGGAGCTTGATAGACATTATCTTTTGTAATAAGTACAGTTGAAGCATTGCTTTCTATTTCAAAATCATTTAACCTTTGATATTCTGTATTCATGGGCATGGGTATCCATAATCTTATCTTATCTTTATAAGGTAATTCAGCAAGATAGATAAGCTTTAGCTTTTTCCTTTGTTTAGCGCTAAAACTTATATTAAGAGGTATAAAACAGGAAGCTAAACAACAAAAAGATGCCTTTAAAAAGGCTCTTCTTTGCATATTATCACCTCCTAAGTTTACAATATATGGCTTTCTACAGATACTTACATTAGATTTTTTCAAACAATTCTATTTTTATTCTTTGAAAAAGTTGTATATCAGCCTACAAACTCTAAAGCCTTTAAAATCCTCTTAATTACCCTCTCCTTTGGTAAAACATCACATAGTATATCCACGCCCACACCTTCCAGCTCTCCCGTAAGGGAAGCTCTTAGGGCATGCCACACATCCTTAGCCTTAACATTTAACTCCCTTTGTATCTCTTTGGCTATGGCCTTTACCCTTTCTGCGCTTAGGTCTGTATCTTGTATTTTTTGTAGAAAGGCCTCAAGCACAGCCCTTGAAGTTTCATTTTCAAGCACGGACAAGGCTTCCTCCGAATAACTTAACTCTTCCACAAAGAAGGGCCTTAGCCTTTCCACCCCTTCCCTCAAGGTTTCGAAAGAGTCCCTTGTCTTTTCAAGCACCTTTTTTACATAGTCCCTTTCTGCCCTGCAGCCAGCCTCCTCAAGGAAGGGCATGAACTCATCCACAAGCCTATCAAGGGAAAGCACCTCCCTTATATAAACCCCGTTCATCCACCTTAGCTTCTCCTTGCTAAAGACTGCCGGTGAAGAGTTCACATCCTCAAGCCTAAAAATCCTTATAAGCTCCTCCTTTGAAAAGATCTCCCTTCCTTCTTCTGGAGGGCTCCATCCCAAAAGACAAAGATAGTTAAACAAGGCCTCTGGAAGGTAGCCTTCTTCTCTATAATTTCTCACAGATACGGCACCATGCCTTTTGGAGAGCTTGCTCCTGTCCTCTCCCAGTATTACGGGAAGATGGGCAAAGGCAGGCACCTTAAAGCCAAGGGCTTCGTATATGAGTATCTGCTTTGGCGTGTTTGGTATGTGGTCCTCCCCCCTTATCACATGGGTCACACCCATTAAAGCATCATCTACCACCACCACAAAGTTGTAGGTAGGCGTCCCATCGCTACGCACTATTACAAAGTCCCCAAAGTCATCCACGTTTATGGCTATGTGTCCTTTTATTAGGTCCTCAAAGACCACCACCCTGCCATCCGGCACCTTGAACCTAATGGTGTATGGCTTTCCAGACCTTTTGAACTCCTCCACTTCCTCCTTGCTTAAGGCCCTGCACTTGCCAGAATATCTGTAAGGAACACCTTTCTCTTCCGCTTTTTTCCTCTCCTCTTCCAACTCCTCTACCGTGCAAAAGCATGGGTAGGCATGCCCGCTGTCCAAAAGCCTTTGGGCATAATCTCTGTATATATCAAACCTCTCCGACTGGCGATAAAACTCATCCCACTCAAGGCCAAGCCATTTTAGGTCCTCAAGGAGCATCTGTTCAAACTCTTTTGTAGAACGTTCTCTGTCCGTGTCCTCTATCCTGAGGATAAACTTTCCACCCATATGCCTTGCAAAAAGGTAGCTAAAGATGGCCGTTCTGGCATTGCCAAGGTGCAAATAACCCGTTGGGCTTGGAGCAAAGCGTGAAACTATCATGACTGAATATTATAAAGGTTTTCTGTTATAATCTTTAAACATGGAGTATGCCTTTTTTGAAGGAAGCTTTGTCCCTATAGAAGAAGCCAAGATAAACATAAAGACCAACTCATTCCATTATGGCACGGCAGTTTTTGAAGGCATTAGGGCCTACTGGAACGAGGACCAAAAACAGCTCTACCTTCTCTTTGCAAAGGAGCATTACCAAAGGCTTTTGAAAAACTGTAAGGCCATGTTTATGGAACTTCCCTACACGGTGGAAGACCTGGTAAACATAACGGTAGAACTGCTTAGGAAAAATGAAGTAAAAGAGGATGTTTATATAAGGCCAATTGCCTATTTTAAGGACCTAAAGCTAACACCAAAGCTAATAGACTACACGCCGGAGATAGCCATATACACCTATAATTTTGGTAGGTATTTAGATACCTCCAAAGGCATAAGAGTTAAGGTCTCCTCTTGGAGAAGGAACGATGATAACTCCATACCCTCAAGATGGAAGGTAGCAGGTGCCTATGTAAACAGCGCCTTGGCTAAAACTGAAGCCATCATGTCTGGCTACGATGAGGCTATTATGCTAAACCAACACGGCTTTGTGGCCGAAGGTTCTGGAGAGAACATATTCCTCATAAGAGATGGCAAGGCCATAACCCCTTCCTATTCGGAGCATATATTGGAAGGCATCACAAGGTCTGCGGTTAAAAAGCTTTTGAAGAACGAGCTTGTAATAGAGGTAGAAGAGAGGCCAGTGGCCCGTAGTGAGCTTTATGTGGCCGATGAGATATTCATGACCGGCACGGCTGCAGAGGTAACGCCGGTGATAGAAGTGGACAACAGGAAAATAGGGAATGGAGAAATAGGACCTATTACAAAGGAGCTTCAAGATATATACTTCCGAGCGGTAAGGGGCATGATAGACCGATATTTGGTATGGCTTACGCCTGTTTATGAAAAGTGAAAGGCTGGACCTTTTTAAAGATCTTGCCTACGATGTTTTAAGCATTAATAGACTAACCGGCACGGAGGGACACAAAAGGGCGCATAAGTTAATAGAATCTTTCCTTGAACAGCTTTCTTGTCCTTATGAAAAGGAAACCTTTTTTGTAAACAGATGTATACCCAAAGAAGCTTGGATAGAGGTGGAAGGTGAAAGGATAGACTGCGTTGCCTACATAGGAAGCAAAGAGATAGAAAAGGAAGCCTACGTGAAAAGAGAGTATTGGGAGGGTGATATTGCGCTCATACCAGACCTCACAAGGGATAAAGCCTTTGAAGCACAAAAAAGGGGGGCCATTGCCATTTTAACCTACAGGGAAGAGGCTTTAGATGGCTATGTTTATGGATGCTATACGGGGCTTGATATACCCATACTTAGCCTTCAGAGGGAGCATGTAAGTAAAGTGGAGGACTATAGGATAAAGCTTTTTGTAAAATCTAAGGAGGAGACATTGCAAGGGCAAAATTGGATTATGGAAATAGGCAGGGGTCCAGTGATCTACCTTGTGGCACATATGGATACGGTGCATGGTGTTTATGGAGCTATGGATAATGGTGTGGCTTTTCTTCTATTGCTTTTTTTATATGAAGAACTGAGAGAACGATACAATACTCCTTACAAGCTTAGGTTCCTTATAAGCGATGCAAGGGAGCTTGGTTTAGAGGGTGTAAGGTGGCATTTAAAAAAGGAGCCAAGGCATGTTTATTATTGTATAAACCTTGATGGCATAGGCTGGCACAATCCCTGTGTAATATACGAAGACTTGGGCGGGTATAACGGAGAGAGGATAAACCATCTCTTTTATAAGCATGTGGAGGACCTAAAAATGCCTATAGAGTTTAGAAGGGCAAAAGACTTGGATGGAGACCATATACCTTTTAAAGAGAGAGGCGTGCAAAGCCTTTTCCTTACCTCTTATCCCTTTACCATAAGGCACACCCAATACGACAATTACGATGCCATAAATTGGGATATGGTGGTTATGTGGTATGAGGTTATACTATCCTTTCTTAGGAGGTTTCATAAGCTATGAAGGTTTTAACTTTTCTCCTTTTCTTAATATGTCTTTCCTTTTCCCAATCTTTTGAGGAGTTTGAGAAAAGGCTGGAGAACATAAAAAGCATAAAGGTGGCCTTTGTTCAAAAGGTTCAATATCCATGGCAATCAAAGGCGGATGTATCAAAAGGCCTTTTCTATGCCCAAAGGGGTGGAAGGTTTAGGATAGAATACCAACATCCAGAAAAGACCCTTATAGTCTCCGATGGCTTTAAGGTGTTGGTCTATTCTCCAAAGGACAAGACTGCCTTTATTGATAACCTTGATAGGAATAATTCACCGGTTATTGAGGCGCTATTTTTAGTATCAAGACCCTTATCGGAGGTCTTTCAACTTGTGGGTGAAGTAGAAAATACAGAAGGTAAAGTTTTTGTCCTAAAACCCAAGGTGAAGGATGATTATTTTTCAAAGGTTTTTGTGGAAGTTTCCCAAAGGGGCGATATAAGGAGTATAAAGGTAGAAGAAAGGGAAGGCATAAGTACCACCATAGAGTTTGTAAGAGTATCTTTTAACTTTACACCATCGGAGGACCTATTTAGGGTAAAGGTTCCAGAAGTGGCCAAAATACTAAAACCATGAGGATACGCAGGGCGGAAAATGGAGATATAAAAGACCTTATTGAGGTCTATTTGCAAGGCTACAAGGGCCTTGAAGAGTATTCTTACACCCATCCCGAGGATGTGCAGGCCTATTTAAACTGGCTGTTTAGGAGGGATGTGGCCGGTATATGGGTGGCCGAAGAAGAGGGTAAGATAGTGGGCTTTATCGCAAGCGATGGCAACTGGTTTAGCAAAAGGGAAGGAAAGGTGGTTGGGGCCATTCATGAACTTGTAATCCTTCCAGAGTATAGAAACAAGGGCATAGGCAAGGCGCTTGTGCAAAAGGCTATTGAGTACTTTAAAAGCAGGGGGCTTGATACGGCAGAGCTTTGGGTGGGAGATAAAAACACGCAAGCCCTTGAGTTTTACAAAAGCTTGGGTTTTGAAGAAAAGGACAGGTTTAACTACTGGATTAGAATGACAAAGCCTTTAAACTAAGTCTTTCTCTAAGCCTGCATATGGAACAAACCTCTGAGCTTGTTGGCTCACCGCATACCTTACAGGGCCTTAGCTGGGCCTTATCCTGTTGAAGTATAGGATGCATCCTTCTTAGAAAGTCCATGTAGAACCTAAGCTTAGTGCCTGGGCTTTTTTCCTCTATCTCAGAGAGTATTCTTTTGTACTCAATGGAACTGGCGCCTTCGGAGAAGGGACACTCCTCTTCCACAAATTCAATGCCAGACAGAAAGGCATAAAGAGCATTTTCTTTTTCTGTGAATTTAAACAAAGGCTTTACCTTACGTACAAAGCCTTCACCTTCCAAAAGCACGGGGAACTGCCTTGAAAGATAGTCCATATTCCAGCTTAGCACGTTGGAAAGCAGAGTGGCGCTCTCATCGTCCAAGTTATGGCCTGTGGCTACCACGCTATAACCTTCCTTTTTGGCCACATGGTTCATATAGTACCTCTTTATCTGACCGCAAAAGGAGCAGGCTGGCCTCTTTTCCTTTTCCCTTATCTCTGGTATGGTGGCGATCTCCTTGCTTAATTCAACCACATGAAGCTTTAAGGACCTTTCCCTGGCAAACTTTTCACATACTTCCCTAGAACGCCTTGAATAATTTCCTATGCCAAGGTCTATATAAAAGCCATCCGCTTCATAACCAAGCTTGTATAAAGCATCCCACAGAGAAAGGCTATCTTTGCCACCAGATATTGCCACAAGCACCCTATCCTCCTTCCCGAACATCCTAAATTCTTTTATAGTCTCCTGCACCCTCTTTAAATACCACTCAAGATAATGTTCTTTACAAAAGGCTATCCTGTACTGTCTTAGATAAACTACAGCCTTTTGACCACATTTATAGCATCTTCTCATAGGTTATTAAATATATACGATTGGCAGGAAATTAAGGAAGGGATGCATTGTATATAACAAGTAATGACAGAATTGTACCATAGCGTATATATCCACTCTATAGAACCTGTTGCAATTTTATAGAAATATTTGGAGCAAAGACTAATCTGGGAAAAATAACCAAGTAAGCATCTGCAATAGATGTTGCTACTTTGTTAAAAATTAATTATGCAGTTAGAGAATGGGCCTTTCATTGGCCGCTATTTATACTGGAAATTACAAATTGTTACTGAAAAGGGAACTTTTACCAAGCTATATATTGCATTATAATACCATGCATGAGAAAGTTTGTTTTTAAGCTTTTAATACTTGTAGGCCTTTTTAGTCTTTCCTATGCCCAGCAGGCAAACACCTTCCTTACACCAGAGAGGGCAAACGCCCGCATAAACGCCAGCGTGCATATAGCAAAACTGCTCAAGGATATGGGCTATAACCGCATAGCAGTGGTGTATATGGAAAGTGCAGACCTTTGTGCCCTCTTTGCCGCCTCCTTGGTGGCATCTCTAAAGAGCCTTGGAGTGGAAGCCTACTATGTAAAGGGTGGCGAAGGTCTGGAAAACAGACTAAAGCTTATACAGCCTTTTCATGTCTACATGGCCTACTACGGAGAGAGGCCACATGAAGAGGTACAATCCCAGTTTAACCAAGACCTACGAAGGGTGCTTCTCTACGATAAAAAGCCAAGCCTCATACTTCAGGCTCCACTGCTCGGTTTTGGTTTTATAAGCGGTCTGCTGGCGGATGAAGAGCTATCTTCCAAGCTTGAAAACCTCCCCATGCTAAGCTTTGTCTTTGAGGAAGGCAAGCTAAAGCCAGCGAGGGTAGTAATTAAGGACTTTGAAGTAAAGGTTTCCGTTTTTGAGCCAAAGCCCTCTGAAAGCAAGCCCACCAAAACCCAAAGAAGAAAGAAGTGAAACTCCTTATACTTCTTACCCTCTTATCTCTTTCCTTTTCTCAGGAGAGGCTCTTTTACCTTATGGGTACCTACGCCCTTATAGAACTTCCAGAGGGCAAAGAATACCAAGCCTATAGGTATATGAAAAGCCTTGAAGAGAAGCTCTCAGATTATATGGAAGATTCGGAGGTATCAAGGATAAATAAGAGTGCTGGTGTAGGCTGTGAAAAGGCTTCAGAAGAAACCCTTGAGGTGGTTCAAAAAGCCCTTGAAATCTCTAAAAGGACCTATGGCTTTTTTGATATAATGGTTGGTGCATACACCATAAACTACAAAAGGAAAGGACTTATAGGTGAAGAGGAGGCAAAGAGGCTTATAGACTACAAAAAGGTAAGCATAGAGGGAGCTAAGGTTTGTCTTTTGGAAAAGGGTATGGCCATAGACCTTGGTGGCATAGGCAAGGGCTATGCGGTGCAGAAGGCCTACGAAAGGCTCAAAACACCTTGGGGCTTTATCTCCATAGCAGGAGACCTAAGGGTATGGGGCCACAAAAGGCTCCTTGCCATTTTTAATCCCATAAACAATACATTACTGGCCGAAGGCTACAACTCAAAGGACCTGTGCCTTTCCACTGGAGGCAACTACCTTAGAAAACACATAATAGGAAAGGAAAACAGCCTTCTTCAGGCAACGGTGGCATACCACGATTGCACCATAACGGATGCTTTAGAGACAGCCCTATTGGCAATGGAGGATGAAAGCAGGGAAAGGTTTATAAAGGAAAACCCACATATAGGTGTGTTTTTGCTTTTTAAGGATGGAAGCCTTTTTATAAACAGGGCCTTTATGGAATACTTTGAAAGCCTTAAGATATACCCAGCAAGTCCTTAAAAAGCTCCTCATACTTATCCACAGTCCTTTCTATGGAATATTGCTGTGCCGTCTCTATGGCTCTCTTTGAAAGTCTTTCCCTTTCCTCCTCCGAAAGGTCAAGGGCCCTTTTTAACCTATCCACAAAGCCCTCAAGGTCTCCCACATCTACCGCAAAGCCATTTTCTCCATCCTTCAAGTAATCCCTTATACCACCCGCAAGAGTGGATATGACCACCTTACCGCAAGCCATAGCTTGAAGTAGGGCTCCAGCAATACCCTCAAAGTAGGAGGAAAAGACAAAGTAATCCGCCATGTTGAGGAGTTCTGGCACATCCTCTCTAAAGCCAAGGCCTATAAGCCTTTCACCAAGGCCGTACCTTTGGGCATACTTGGGCGCTTCTTTGTCTGTATTTATGCCTACCAGAAGGAGAAGGCACTGCGGGCAGTTTAGCCTACGAAAGGCTTCTATAAGAAAAGGCTGGCCCTTATGTTGTGGGTTCCAGTTAGCCACGTTTATAAAGACCTTTTTGTTTGGGTCTATACCAAGCTCCCTTCTCTTTGCCAAAGCCATCTCCTTACCCATAGGCTTGAACCTACTAAGGTCAAGACCGCTTGGTATATAAACCAGCTTCTCTGGAAAAAAGCCATCTTCTTTTAACCTTTCAAAGGTTGCCCTATCAACCACCACTATCCTATCCGCAAAAGAATACTTGAAAAGCTTGGAAAAAAAGTTGGACCCTCTTCCAGTCCTTTTGTAGGCCACAAGCTTTGGCTTAGTTTTAAGAAAACTCATGGCAGTCCTTACAAAATCAAGGGCATGTGGAGAATTGGCTATCACTATGTCAAAGTTCTCCTCTCTCATTATCTTCCAAAGCCTGTAGTAGTTAAAAGGGTGAAACCTTGAGAGTTTATTATGGTTCTCAAAAAAATGAAGCTTTACATCATAACCCTTTAACTTGCTTACCATAAGGTCATACTGGAAGGAGAGGGCCATATGAACCCTAAAGCCCCTTTTGGATAGCTCCCTTGTTATGAGGTAGGTCTGCTCCTTTGTGCCGCCCCAACCTACACCGTCCACCACTTGCAGTAGCTTAACCATCCACCTTCTTTTTGACCACCAAAGAGGCCACTGCGGATACAAAGATGGCACTACCAATCAAAAGTAAGGAGACCTCTGTGGGTATCTTATAAAAGTCTGAGAGGATCATCTTTACACCGATAAAGCCAAGGATAAAGGAAAGGCCGTAATGTAGGTAATGGAAAAGGGGCAAAATGCCTGCGGCGGCAAAGTAAAGAGATCTAAGGCCCAATATGGCAAATATGTTGGAAGTGTATACCACAAATGGATCCCTTGATACGGCTATTATAGCGGGCACTGAGTCTATGGCAAACATAATATCTGAGATTTCTACAAAGAGAAGGGCAAGGAACATAGGCGTGGCGTAAATCCTTTTACCTTCTCTTATAAAAAACCTGCCATCTCCATTATGCGGTCTTAGTGGTATAAGCCTTTTGGCTATTCTATAAACAAGGGTCTGTTCTGGATGGAACTCTTTTTCTTCCGTGGTTAACAGCTTTATGGCCGAGATTATAAGCACTGCTCCAAAGACATATATGATCCAATGAAAGTGCTTTATCAACTCCAGCCCAGCAAAGATAAAGATGGCTCTAAAGACGATGGCACCCAAAACACCCCAAAAGAGGACCTTATGTCTATACTCTTCCGGTATTTTAAAGTAGGAAAAGATAAGTATAAAGACAAAGATGTTATCAAGGCTTAAGGACTTCTCAAGGAGGTAGCCGGTAAGGTATTCTACCGTTCTGTCATAGCCCCTTGTATAATACACAAAGCCTGCAAAGGCAAGCCCAAGAGCTATCCAAAAAGCAGAAAGCCACAGAGATTCCTTTATGGATATTTTATGAGGATGTCTATGAAATACAAAAAGGTCCAAAAAGAGGGCGACAAGCACCACAGTTCCAAAGACAAGCCAGCTTAGCTCCATGCTCTCAATTATACCAAACTACTCTTTATAAAGTCTATGACCCTTACTGGCAATGGGTCCTGCCCATATAGCTCCGCCAAGTAAAGGCTTGTCCAATCGCCAAGATAGGTAAGATAAAGAAGTCTTTCCATTAAATTCTGCCCTTCTCCTTCTATAACCTTTAGAACCACTCCCAGCTCTTTAAAGATGGATTCTGTTATTTCAACCCTTTTTATCACCCTTGGATGGTCCTGTGGGTCATAAAGTAAAAGGAAGCTACATAAGTTCCTTATCTGCGGGTTGTCCAAGCCCACCACTTCGTTGTGGTGCATTTCTGGAAGGTAGGCATTATAACAGAGGGTTTTTGAATTTTCGTTTATCTGGGTCTTCCACCTAAAGGCCACTGGCTCTGTAAGGGGTGTGCCATAAACCACGGGAAGGTAAGAAAAGAAAGATTGGGCTATGCCCTTTGCCTCCGACTTTATCCTTTCCTTCTGTGCTTTAAGATGCTCTCCTATTCTTTCTACCTCTTCCTTCATTCCAAAAAGGCACATAAGGGCAGAAAGCATAAAGCCAAGGGCATACCTTGGTGCGTATCCTGTGGGTAAAGGAATATGCATTAGACCTTCCCTTTGAGCTATCTCCTTTATCTTCCCCCCAGAGCTTACACATACAGGTCTTATACCTCTTTTTAAAGCCTCTTCAAGCACGCTTATGGTCTCTTCTGTCTTTCCACTGTAGCTTGTGCAAACCAGTAGCCAGCCTTCTTTAACAAAGGATGGAAGCTCATACCCTCTTAGGGAAAGCACAGGCCTGTCTGTTTTTAAAAAGGTTCTCATAAAGTCTCCCACTATGCCAGACCCTCCCATACCACTGAAGACCACACCTTCATAATCTTCTGGATTTACAGCCTTGACTTCAACCATTTTAAACTGTTCTGGAAAGCTCTCCAGCATATGCAAGGCATCCATCATCCTTGGCCTCCTTTGTTGTTTTGCTAAAATTATAATGGTGGTAAGCGTAATCATTCCACTCTACAACGGCGAGAAGTTTATTAGAAAAACCATACAATCAGTTTTAAATCAAACATATAAAGATGTGGAAATTGTTGTGGTGGACGATTGTTCTACAGACAATTCTAAGGAAGTTATTTTTAATGAATTTGGTGATCTTATAGGGAAAAAGATAATTTATGTGAGAAATCAAAAAAATATGGAGAGGTCATACACCAGAAATAGAGGATTTGAAGTTAGCAAAGGAGAGTATGTTTTCTTTTTAGACCAAGACGATGAATGGGAAGAAGACTACATTGAAAGTTCTTTGAAAGAGCTTGAAAAATATCATATTGTATATTCTGTACCAAGAACTTTTATAGACCAGGACTCAAAGGTAATTAGAGTATCAAAGAAAAGGATTCCAGAGGACGTTGGGAAGTTAATATTCTCTGGCCAGATTGGCTATCCTTCCGCAAGCGCCTTTAGAAGGGAAGCTTTCTTAGGTTATAGAGATGAGGCATCATACCGAGATGATTGGGAAATATACATAAGAAGCTATCTTTCTGGCCTAAAGATAAAGGTGCTTGATAACAACAAGGTTAAAATAAGGGAGCATCCCTACAGAAGCAGTAAAAATATGAGGAAATTCTTCCTTGCCACCATGAGGGTTTATCAAGAATACAAAGAAAGGGTGCCTTTGGAGTATAAAAAGGATTTTCTGTTTCATATGGCTGATATTAGCTTCCGTGTGGGAAATCTGCCCCTTGGCTGGAAGTTCTTTTTTGAGTCTTTGAGCCTTGATGTGGTGAAAAATCCGAGGAACCTTCTCACCCTTTTAAAGCGTGGCTTTAGGATAGATAGGTATGTGGATTATTTGAAGAATCCAACTTAAATACCTTTGTAAGGGAACACATTAGTTTATCCCTACCTCACTTGTCTCATTTATTTTTAGCAAAAATTTATAATGGCATCTCAGTTGCTTAATTAACTTCTCGCTCGGTGCACAACCAAAAATAAATTTATTAAATATGCAGGCAGTTAAGGGCTTTAGCCTTAGAACAAACCTTAAACCATCGGGAGACCAGCCAAAGGCCATAGCAGAGCTTCTAAATAATTTGGAAGCAGGGGTGAAAGAACAGGTCCTTCTTGGTGCCACAGGCACTGGTAAGACTTTTACCATAGCCAATGTGATAGAAAAGTATAACAAACCCACCCTAATAATAGCCCACAACAAGATTTTGGCAGCACAGCTCTACAGAGAGCTAAAGGAATTATTCCCGGAGAACGCAGTGGAATACTTTATCTCCTATTATGACTACTACCAGCCAGAAGCATACATACCAGAAAAGGACCTTTACATAGAAAAGGATGCAAGCATAAACGAAATATTGGAAAGGTATAGACATTCCGCCACCGTTTCCGTTTTGGAAAGAAAGGATGTGATCGTGGTAGCTTCTGTGTCTTGCATATATGGCCTTGGTTCTCCGGAGGCTTATTACTCTTTAAGGATTCCTCTTGAAGTGGGTCAAAGGCTTAGCATAAGCAGGCTAACAAGGAAGCTTGTGGAGATAGGCTATGAAAGGAGCGATTATGCCATCCGCAGAGCCACCTTTTCTGTAAAGGGAAATGCAGTTGAAATAGTGCCATCCGATATGGAAGACCAGCTTTTAAGGGTTGAGTTTTGGGATGATGAGATAGACTCTATCACTTTGATGGATGCCCTAAACAGGCATAGGATAAAGGATTTGAAAAAGGTAGTTCTATTTCCAGCAAGCCACTACATTGCACCAAGGGATATTGTGGATGAGGCGCTAAAGGAGATTGAAAAAGACCTAAAGGAAAGAGTAGAATGGTTCAAAAATCAAGGTAGGCTTGTGGAAGCCCAGAGGTTATATCAAAGGACCATGCACGATATAGAGATGATAAGAGAGCTTGGCCATTGCAAAGGTATAGAAAACTATTCAAGATACTTTGATGGAAGAAAGCCCGGCGAACCGCCCTACACCCTATTGGACTACTTCCCAGAGGACTTTCTTCTCATAGTGGATGAGTCCCATGTTACCGTGCCTCAGATAAGGGCCATGTACAACGGAGATAGGTCAAGGAAAGAAAAGCTTGTGGAATACGGATGGAGGCTTCCTTCAGCCCTTGATAACAGACCGCTTAAGTTTGAAGAGTTCTTACAAAAGATAAACCAGGTAATATACATGTCCGCCACGCCGGGCGATTGGGAGGTGCAAAGAAGCAAGGGCATTATAGTGGAGCAGATAGTAAGGCCCACTGGGCTTTTGGACCCTGTGGTAGAGGTAAGGCCCACAAGGAATCAGCTGGAGGATCTTATAAGGGAGGTTCAAGAAAGGAAGAAAAGAAGGGAAAGGGCCCTTGTGCTAACCACCACCAAAAGGCTTGCGGAAGAAGTTTCCGAATACCTAAACGAAAGGGGCATAAAGGCAAAGTATATGCACTCAGACCTGGATGCCATAGAGAGGGCAAAGGTGGTAAAGGAGTTAAGGGAAGGCTCCATTGATGTTATAGTAGGTGTCAATCTATTAAGAGAGGGGCTTGATTTGCCGGAGGTTTCCTTAGTAGCCATACTGGAGGCAGATAAGGAGGGCTTTTTGAGGAGCTATACCTCCCTTATACAAACCATAGGAAGGGCTGCAAGGAACATAAACGGCAAAGCCATACTCTATGCAGACAGGATAACAGAGTCTATGAAAAGGGCTATAGAAGAGACCAACAGAAGAAGGCAGATCCAAGAGAGATATAACCAAGAGCATGGAATTACACCAAAAAGCATAGTAAAGCCCATAAAAGAGCTTTTGGCCATTGAAGAGCTTGATTATGTAAAGCTACCTACCAAGCTACCCAAGGGCATATCTTCGGAGGAGGACCTAATAGAAAGGATAAACAAGCTGGAAAAGGAGATGTGGGAATGTGCCAAGAGATGGGAGTTTGAAAAGGCAGCAAAGCTTAGGGATGAGATAAAACAGCTCAGAGAACTTTTAAAACTTGTATAATTTTCCCATGGCACATAAGTTTGACCCTTCAAAACTGAATAAGTTGGATGACCCATCAAGGCTTGAGCTTTTTGACCCTCAAAAGACCCTTAAAGAGTTTGGGCTAAGAAAGGGCATGAAGGTGCTGGATGTGGGAACTGGTGCGGGTTTTTATCTTCCTTACCTTTCGGAGATGGTAGGACAAGAGGGCAGGGTTTATGCCATAGATGTGGAGCCTTTGGCGGTGGAGTATGCCAAGAAAAAGGTGGAAAGCCTTGGACTCTCCAATGTGGAGGTTTATCTTTCAGGGGAAAACCATATACCCTTACCAGACAATACAGTAGATTTTGTTTTTATGGCCTTTGTGTTCCATGAATTGGAAAACCCGGTGGCCTTTATGGAAGAGGTAAAGAGGGTGTGTAAGCCTCTTGCCTATGTGGGCATAGTGGACTGGAAAAAGGAGGAAAGGGATAAGGGACCTCCTCCGGAAGAGGTCTACTCTGAGTGGGAATTAGGTCTTATGCTTGAAGAAGCTGGCCTAAGATTGGGTAGAGTTGTGGAGCTTAGCAAGTATTGCTTTGGCGCCTACGCCATGGTAATAAAGGAAGAGCCAGAAAGATTCCAAAGCCCTATAAAAATACCACCCGGTTTGGTATGAAGAGTATAAGGGAAGAGTTAAAAAAGCATGGCGTTGAACTGGAAAGCAGGTATTTGATATACAAAACGCAGGAAAAGGTCATAGTTATACCATATTATCACATAAGGACCTTAGAGTTTAAAGGCACCAAGATCGTTATACAAACGGGTGGTGTAGAAAGGATGATAATTGATATGCCAAGCGAACACTTAGCCTCTGAGCTTTTCAATGAGCTTTTACTTCATATAGAAAGGGTCTATCTATAACCGCCAGCTATGGCTGGCACTATGGAAAGCACATCTCCATCCTTTAGCTCTGTATCCAGCCCCTTTAAAAACCTTATATCTTCATCATTAAGATAGAGATTAACAAACTTTCTTACTTCACCTTGCTCGTCCAGAATTCTTTCTTTAAAGCCGGGATATACTTCTTCAAGCTTTTCTATGGCTTCCCTTATGGTGCTCGCCTGCACCTGCACCTCGCCTTGGCCGTTGGTGATCCGCCTCAATGGTGTAGGAACCCTTACGGTTATCATCCTTAACCTCCTTTTTTATTATAACACAGTATCTACTTTTTAGCAAAAGCTATACGCAGATTGCCCACACTCTGTAAGGGCATGATATACTGCGCCGTTATTTTGATTTTTAATGGCACGCCTTATCATACCTCCACATTATCTTTAATGCTTCAAATAATTTTGAAAAATACGCCGGGTGAGAAATTCGTCTTTTGTAGTGGCAGGTTTTAAACCTGCCAGATTATAAAACATCAGGCGGGTCAAAGACCAGTAGATTTTTTTATCAGTAATAGCACGGCATGCTGTGCCACTACATTTTTTGTCTCATTTATTTTTAACAAAAGGCATAATGGCATCACCTTTGCTTAATTAATTTCTCACCCAACGTGTGCTTCAAATAATTTTGAAAATGTAGGTTAATGAGTTCTCATCTTTGGCTTATCCTTATAATTTAGCTTGCTAAATGTTCAGTAAGCTTTTATTAAGTGTGTTTGGTGTAAAATATTACTATGATTGAGGAACTATCCAAGGAACTTGGAGCCAAGGTAATACAAACGCATACCAGCTGGGTCCTTCTACTTGAAGATATAGTTTATAAGATAAAAAAGCCTGTTAATTTTGGATTTTTAGACTACTCTACCCTTGAAAAAAGATTAGAAAACTGTAAAAAAGAGGTGGAGTTAAACAAAAGGTTATGCCAATGGGTGTATATTGGTGTGGTGCCTATTAGTTTCATAGGAAATAGATACGTAATAGAGGATTCTTCTAATCCTGTGGAGTATGCGGTGAAAATGAGAAGAATACCAGAAGAAAGGCTTTTAAAAAACATGCTTTCAGAGATTTCAAAAGATGATATGAAAAGGCTTGCACGCCATATAGCCAATTTCCATTTAAAGGCAGAAAGAAGGGATGAATTTGGAAGGCTTGAGGTTATGAAGTTTAACACCGATGAAAACTTTATGCAAACTGAAAAATACATCGGAATAACCATAGAAAAGGAGGACTATGAGTATATAAAGGAAAAAACTAACAGATTTTATGAAAAGTATCAGGGGCTTTTTGAAAAGCGTATAAGGGAAGGAAGAATAAGGGATGGACATGGCGATATAAGGCTTGAACATGTGGCCTTTTTACAAGAAGGTATATGTGTTTTTGACTGCATTGAATTTAACGACCGCTTCCGGTGTGGTGATATGTTGAATGATATGTGCTTTCTGTCTATGGAACTTGACCTAATGGAAAGGGAAGACCTTTCAAAGGTTTATGAAGAAGAGTATCAAAAAATAACGGAAGATGAAGAATTTGACCTGTTCTTGCCCTTCTTTAAATGCTACCGAGCTTATGTAAGGGGGAAGGTTAATAGCTTTTTGTTGGATGACCCACATTACACACAAAAGGAGGAGGCAAAGGTTTTAGCCCAAAGGCTTTTTAAGCTTAGTAAAAGGTATGCTGAAGGAATTCCTTAATCAAGCCACCTTAAGGTTAGCTCAAAGCCTTCCTTATCCTTAGGCTTTTTCTTTAGCTTGTGCTTTTTGTAGCCTTTACCTTTGCCATAGTCCTCTTCATAATAAGCTACCACTATATCATTCTTTGGGTCAAGGCTCTTTGCCTTTTCAAAGTATGATATGGCTTCATCCTCCCTACCCATGTATAGTAAGTTTATACCTATGGTAGCATATACCCTTGCCTTCCAGACCCCATCGGGTGAGTACTTAAGGGCTATCATCAATCTGTCGTAGGACCTTGAATAATAACCACACATACCTTCCGCCACGCCAAGCCAGTAAAGGGCTTCAAAGTTATTGGGATTCTTATTTAAAGCCTTTTCAAACTCATGGATAGCCTTATTGCAATGTCCTTTCCTTAGGTGTTTTTTCCCGTTTTCAACCGCCTTTTCAGAAGCTATGGTAAGACCTGGAGCTTTTGGGGGTGGAGGGGTATTACTAACCGCCACCGTAGCCTTTTCTGCGCATGAAAGGGCAAAAAGACAAGCTATTATAACACCTTTAACTCTCATGGCTATTATTATACTCAACCTTCCTCCAACCTTTTTCTCCCTTTAAATATATATCCTCTATCCTTCTAAAGTTCAACTTCCTTAAAGCCTTATACTCTTGAAAGTTCTCCAAAAAGCTCTCCAGATGCTTTTTGCTATCAAAGTAAAGCAGGTCTTTACCTTCCCTTGCCACTGCATAATCATCCTCGGGTTTTACAAAACCACCACACACAGGGCATCTTGTCCCCTTCGGTGGCAATGGGGGAGGCTTTATCCTAAACTCCCTCTTTTCCATGAAGGCATAAAAGGCTATGGAAAGAACAACAAAGAACACAAAGGAGTCCACGGCAAAGGAAGCCAAAGGAGAGAGGAAATTTCCCAAATAACCAAATATGGAAACAAGTATTCCACCTACGGTTATACCCGCTGTGATAAATACATGCTTGAGGGCAACTCCCTTAAAAACAAATAAAAGAACCATACCGAAGCTGAACATCTCCAAAAGTCTTGCAACCACTATAAGTATGTGTCCAATGGTTATTGCATCAAGGTTCATTTTGTTGGGTCCTTTTCATGTCTTATGTATGGCACGTTTTTTATGTTTTTCAACCTGTTTATAAAATACTCTCTGTTCTTTTCCGAAAGGATCATACCCAAAAGTCCTGTTAGGAATCCTGCAAGCACTACAAGGCCAACTATGATTCCCGTCAGCTTCTTTTTCTGCTCCTGTGTCATATAATTAACCTCCATATATAAAAAGAGCTCCCCAAAGAGGGGAGCCAAAGTAAAAGGTGCACCACCACTTTAAACATGTGCATGGTACCCCTTAAAGTAAGCATAGGGGTGCCAGTCTTCTGGAACTTCCACAGGGAATTTCTTGAAGTTGTTTGGACCTATTGGTGTGGTGGTCATGCTCCATTCAAGGGAAGGAGACTTCCAAGGGTTCTCTTCTGCCTTTGGACCTTTTAGGCTCTTAATCCAGTTTATCAAAGATAGAAGTATGCCAACGGTCATTATCAAAGCTCCAACGGTTTGAATCTGCATAAGCTGTACCCACTCTGGGATAGGTGGATAGTCTGGATACCTTCTGGGCATACCTTCTGCCATTCCCATATACATTTGGAAGAAGAACATGATGTTTGCGCCTATTAGCATGAGCCAAAAGCTTAGCTTTCCAAGGCCTTCTGAATACATCCTTCCTGTTACCTTTGGATACCAGTAGTAGATTCCGCTAAAGGCTCCAAAGGTTAGTGCCATACCAAGCACATAGTGGAAGTGTCCCACAATAAAGAGTGAGTCTGATATACCAAGGTCTATAGAAACCATGGCGTTAGGAATACCGGTAAGACCACCTATTAGGAACATGAGTATGCCACCAAAAGTAAAGAGCATGGGTGTGTTGTACCTGATGGATGCTTTATGAAGTGTGGCAACCCAGTTAAAGATCTTTATACCTGTGGGAACGCCCACAAACAAAGTGGTGTAGGAGAACAATACCCTAAGCCAGTCTGGCACACCAGAAACAAACATGTGGTGAACCCATGTCCCAAAGCCTACAAAGGCTATGGCGTATATGGCAAGAGCCATAGAAATGTATCCGAATATGGGCTTCCTTGCCATGGTGGATATGACTTCGGAGAATACACCAAAGGCTGGTAGGATCATCACATACACAACGGGGTGAGAGTAGAACCAAAGAAGGTGTTGGTAAAGCAATGGGTCTCCACCAAGCATTGGGTTGTAGAAGTTGGTGCCAAGATACTTATCTGTAAAGAGAAGTATTACACTTCCCATCAAAGATGGGACACCAAAGAGCTGTATTAGGCTTGCGGCCATTATGGCATGGACAAAGAGGTTTAGCTTGGTCCATGTTATGCCTTTTGCTCTCATGCTAACAATGGTGGTTATCATGTTTACGGAGCCACCAGTGGAAGAGATGCTATAAAGCAAGACTATAAGCACATAGAGAGAGGTTGGACCAGCGTTGTCGTTCATAGAATAGGGAGCATATCCAGTCCAGAGCATCTTTATCCAGTTGCCTGGGATAAGGGTAAGCAATACCAAAAGGCTTGCACCAAAGAAGGACCAATAGCTAAAAGCATTTAATCTTGGGAAGGCCACATCTCTTGCACCTATCATAAGTGGTACTAAAAAGTTGGCAAATCCTCCCATCCAGACGTTAACAGCCCACCAAAGAAGCATTACAGCACCATGACCAGTAAGTACGTAGTTATAGAGGTCTGTACCTTCTTGTCCAAACAAGCCAGGAAGTTGAATGCCGGGTGCTGACTGCTCAAACCTGATGATGAGGCCAAAAAGGCCAGCTACGATGAAGAAGACTAAAGAGGTGATAAAGTAGAGCATACCTATCTTCTTGTGGTCTGTTGTAAAGATCCATTCCTTCAGCGTGGCACCATACCAGGTGCCAGAGGACGGTACGTGCGCTACTGCCATGGTTGCACCTCCTTTTTATTGTTGAACCGGCTGTGCCGGTTGTTCTGCAGGAGCAGGTTGTTGAGCCTGTTGGCCACCAAGCCATTTATTAAACTCTTCCTCTGGAACAACCTTCAAAACACTTGCCATTCTTGAATGCCATGTGCCGCAGTATTCCCTACAAAATACCCAATACTCACCGGGCTTATTAAACTGGAACCAGAGTTTTGTAATTCTTCCGGGTACGCAGTCTTCCGTTACCCTTGCTTCATGAACAAAGAAGGAGTGGATAACATCCCTTGAGGTGCAGTAAACCTTTACAGGTTTGCCTACTGGTATGTAGGCTTTTACAGAATCATCAATCTTATCCGGTGTTAGATACATATTCTTTTCTGGGTCTGATACTTGGTTAAAGAAGGTATAGACCTTCTTTCCGTTTGGATATTCTATTTCCCAACCCCACATGAAGGCTGTAACCTTAAGCTCAAGTGCGCCTTCTGGCGCATTCCTTTGCTTGACAAAGTTAGCAAAGGAGTACGTTCCAAGGAAAAGTACTATTATTGTAGGTATAACAGTCCAAACTATTTCTATAGCTGTGTTGCCTTCAATGTGAGCACCTTCTTCATTTTCACCAGGCTTATAGCGGTATTTGATCATAAAGTATATGGAAGGAACGGCCACTATTATGTAGATAGCTACGGATACCCAGAACCATACACTTACAGAGTTTTCCCAATAGGCTCTGGGATAGGCAAATATATCTCCCTTTGCCATAGCCATTCCAACCAAAGAAAGTAAAATAAACAGGTTCCTCATCTTCTTACCTCCTTCCTTTTTCTAACTATGGCATGAAGCAAAGTAAGGCTTGCAAGCATTAAACCTCCAAAACCAAAGATAACTGTGGGGTTTAGACCATACTTTCCTGTATTTGGGTCATACCTATAGCACACCATATAAGCCACATCCACAATGGTGTTTTTGGTTATCCTAAAGCTTTCTGCTTCGGCGAGGGCTATGCGAAAATCCTTTTCCTTTGGAGATATGCCATAGAGATAGCGAACAATCTTCCCGTCTGGGGCTATGAATATGACCACATTGGGATGCACAAAAACCCTGTCTTGGCGGGAGTAGAAGAACCTATAACCAAGGGATTGAGTGAGCCTATTTATATCTGCATCAGACATAATACCAAAGGTCCATTTGGGGTTGGAGATGCCAAGCTGTGATTTAAACCTTTTTATGTCTTCAAGAGTGTCCTCTTTGTCAAAGGAAAGGATAAGGAGGTTCGCATCCTTTCCTATGTTCTTTGTGGCTTCCAAGGCGGATTTGACTATTAGCGGGCATGCCGAATCACATGTGTAGTAAGCAAGTATAAGAGCTGTGGGTTTCCCCTTTATAAACTCGTATAGATTATAGGATTTTCCGTCCTCAGAAGTAAAGACTACATCAGCCACCTTGTTGCCAAGGTATTTTTCCTCCTCTATTTGCATTATTCTTGCATCAAACATGCTGGGAGTGTTTTTGGGCTGTGGTGTGCCAAAGGCAAAGACCCAAAACAGGAGGAGAAGGACCAAACCCTTCATGGCTTAAAACTTACCGTAGGAACCCACTATGTAGGCAGTGCCTGCCACCAGAAGCCATGCAAGGTCTACAAAGTGCCAGTAATAGCTTGCTGCCCTGGCGGGTGTCTTTTTACCCAAAGCCTTTCCACTGTTGATTAAAAGGATAAGTTGCATACCCAAACCAACAAGCACGTGGGAGGCGTGCACGCCTGTAAGCATGTAAAATCCCGTTCCATACATGTTAGAGCTAATGGTAAAGCCCTTGTGCCAAAGGTGCATCCACTCCCAGGCGTGTAGCACAAGGAATAAAGTTCCCAATATCATAGTTGCCAAAAGCCACATCCTATAACCGCCCAAATCTCCTTCTTCAATGCTATGCTCTGCCTTCCATATGGTAAAGCTTGAGGTCCAAAGGATGAGGGTTAGCAGTGCTACAAGACCCAAATTCATTCCACCCTCTGGTATCCACTCCCTTACCCATACATCCGCATGGGTTACCCTTGCCATCCAGAAGCCTGCAAAGATGGTGCCGAATATGACCACTTCTGCAAAGACAAACCAGACTATACCCTGGAAGCCCAGCCCTTCATCATGACCCTTGGAGAAGTACTCGTTAGCCCATCCCGCAATGCCGAGAACGAAGAGTGCAAGCCCTACTCCACCGCTTAAAACTGCTAAGAAGGGGAGCTTCCAGGTAAAGTATGCTATGGCTGCAAGAGCAAGGAAAAAGGTTGATAGACCTACGGGCAGAGCCCATACGCTGGTCTCATGGTGCGCCGCATGGGTTCCCTCGTGCGCCATTTTTCACCTCCTTTTTAAATTTTCTGTATAAATGATATAAATCATTTTTATCCTCTTGTCAAGAGTTATCAATTGATAAGGTTTTAAGATTAAAAAGTTTGAAGATTATTAAATCATTAATTTTCCAAAATATAACGTAGTGGTAGGCTTTAGGCCTGTACGGGTTAGGTGTTCAAGGACATTTCAAACACAAAAAAGCATTTATCAGCAAGACTATTCACATTCCACAAGCGGATAACTAAAGGATGGTAAGCTTACCTCTCCATAAGGTGTTCTTACAGGATTTTCCAGAAGTTTTTCTATTAATCTTAGCTTATCCTCCAGGCTTTTTATCTCCATACCGTAGATCTTTGCCAACTCTTCTAACTCCGGTGCCTTGCCAAGTCTTTTACCTATTTCCCGTGCTATACTATAAACCTTCTGGTCTATCTCTGGGTATATGTCCTTTATGTAGGTTACCACTTCATAGGAATACACAACTATCCTATGGACCCTGGCCATTGTTTGGACCATCTGTTCCACAGTTGTCTGCTCGTATATGTTTATATTCCCGTTAAACAAAAGGCCTGCAAAAAGCTTCCCTTCAACCTCTTGGGCGTGGTATATACAATAACTTTCTGGCACTTCTTCCCATCCATGTTCAATGGCAAGAGTAAGAAAGGCTCCCATAGCCTCTTCTTTGCTTTGAAATATACTTGTAAGTGGTTCAAAGTCCGCATCATCTATGTGGGCCACAATTAGAAAGCAGTCATTTACTTTCTCTGTGGAAAACTTTGGCGAAAGCTCTTGCCAGCTGGCAAAGGGTTCCAAACTTTTGATATCTGCGGGTACTTCTCTAAAAAGCTTCTGTATTTTCATCTTTCCTCCTTTTTTGTGATATAATTATAAGGCTTAAATTACCTTAGGAGGTGGCATATTGAGCCTTCTTGTAGAGATTGCTAACAGAGCAAGGGAAATAGGCGGTGTAAGAGTTTACAAAAAGAATGTAGAAAGAGTGCTTTCTGCCATATTAAAAAGTGGTGATTTTTGGGAAATTGTGGACATGTCGGACCTTCCTGTGCCTGCCGCTTCGGGCATAGTAAAGGCGCTGGTAGAAAAAGGCATAGCCTTTATAGATGATGAGGAAAACATAAGGCTAACCCAAAAGGGGTTTGACCTTGTAAGGGAGCTTGGCATAGAACCCTATGTGGAATATGTATGCCAAGCCTGCGAAGGTAGAGGCATACCTTTTTATATAGACATAGAGTTTTACAGAGAGTTCTTGCAGGTTACAAAGGATAGACCAAAGGCTATAAGGGACTACGATCAGGGTTCTGTTACTCCAGAAACCACAGTGGCAAGAGTCCTTTTTATGGATTCAAGGGGAGACCTTAGGAATAAGGATATTTTGGTACTTGGAGCAGAGGATGACCTTACCGGTTTGGCAGTTGCTCTTTCAAGAAAAGCAAGAAGTGTATTGGTTATAGACATAGACAAAAGGCTTATAGACTTTGACAACAGGATTTTTAAGGAACTTGGCATAGACAATGCAGAGGCAAGAGTTTGGGACCTAAGGAACCCCTTCCCAGAGGAGATATTGGGACATTATGATGTATTTGTTTCCGACCCACCAGAAACCCTTCCAGCCTTTAGAGCCTTCATAGGTAGAGGTATTGCTACACTTAAAGAAGATGGCGGAGTGGGGTATTTTGGACTTACTTTAAGAGATTCTTCCGTTTTCCGTTGGAGGGACTTTCAGATAGCCCTTACTACAGAGTTTGGCGTGGCTATAACCGATATAGTCCAAGATTTCAACGCATACATAACTTGGGACTATCATCCAGAAACAAAGGCAGCAGAAGTAGCACCGGTAAAAAGGCAACCCAAAGGTGTGTGGTATAGGTCCGCATGGTACAGGATAGAAGCACTCCCTGGTTTTAAGAGATGGAATGAGGCCATATCCGATGATGTGTTCTATCTTGATGAAGAAGGGTCTACCACTTGACATGAGGGTATCTTTTATGCTATACTTAATTAAGAAGTTAGCCCCCATCGTCTAGCCCGGTCTAGGACACCGCCCTTTCAAGGCGGAGATCGCGGGTTCGAATCCCGCTGGGGGTGCTTTACAAACATGAGTGAAAAAAGAAATAAAACTTTCCAAGAAGATTATCAGGCCACAGACATAAAGGCCGTAACCGGTCTTCAACACGTAAGATTAAGGCCTTCTATGTACATAGGAGATGTGGGGGAAAGGGGACTACATCATCTTATCTGGGAAATCCTTGACAACGCCGTGGATGAGCATATGGCTGGCTATGCCAGCCACATAACTGTAATAATTCACGCAGATGGTTCTGTAAGTGTGGAGGATGATGGAAGGGGTATACCGGTAGACATACACCCAGACACGGGAATTCCAGCAGTGCAGATGGTCTTTACCATGCTTGGGGCGGGAGGTAAGTTTGACAAGAAGGTTTATAAGTATTCTGGCGGGCTTCATGGTGTTGGCGCCTCTGTGGTAAATGCCCTATCCGAATGGCTCATGGTGGAGGTCTACAGGGATGGCAAGATATACAAACAGGAATATAAAAGGGGAGAACCTCTTTATGAGCTAAAGGTTATAGGAAACACCACCAAACGTGGTACCAAAGTGGTCTTTAAACCAGACCCAGAGATCTTTGAGACTACAAAGATAAAGTTTGACATAGTAGAAAGGCGTATAAGGGAGCTTGCCTATCTTAATCCAGAATGCACCTTTAGACTTGTTGATGAAAGGAGTGGAAAGGACCTTACCTTTAAGTTTGATAAAGGCATAGAGGACCTTGTTAAATTTCTTTTTGGTGGGAAAGAGCCTCTATTTGATGAAATAATAAGGATAAAGGGAGAGAAGGAAGGGGTTTATGTGGATATTGCCTTCTCTTATACCAAGGATTATAAGGAATCCATAGAAAGCTTTGTTAATAACATAAAAACTCAGGAGGGTGGAACGCACGTAACAGGATTTAGGTCTGGCCTTACCAAGGCTGTTATGAGAGTTCTTCCAAATATAAAACTCCAAAAGGAGCTAAAAGAGACAATTACGGGAGAAGATTTAAGAGAAGGTTTGGTGGCTGTGATATCTTGTAAGGTTCCAGACCCACAGTTTGAGGGACAAACAAAGACAAAGCTTGGTAATCAAAATGTGAAAAACATTGTAGAATCCATAACTTACGAATACCTTTCCGAATACTTTGATAAAAACAGAGATGTTTTTAGGCTAATAGTGGAAAAGGCCATAGAGGCTGCCTTGGCAAGAGAGGCAGCAAAGAAGGCAAAAGAGCTTGTTAGAAGAAAATCTCCTTTGGAGGATTTGAGCCTACCAGGCAAGTTGGCTGACTGTTCCGAAAAGGACCCAAGCCTCTGTGAGATATTCATAGTGGAGGGCGAATCTGCAGGTGGTTCTGCAAAGCAAGGAAGAGACAGAAGAAGGCAGGCCATACTTCCACTAAGGGGTAAGATACTTAACGTGGAAAAGGCAAGGCTTGATAAGGTATTCTCCAACGAGGAGATAAAGACCATAGTAAGCTCCTTGGGATGTGGCATAGGTGAGGACCTTGACCTTTCAAAGCTCAGATACCACCGTATAATCCTTATGACGGACGCAGACGTGGACGGTTCCCATATAAGGACCCTGCTTTTGACCTTCTTTTATAGATACATGCCGAAGCTCATAGAAGAGGGCCACCTATACATAGCCCAGCCACCCTTATATAGGGTTAAAAAGGGCAAAAAGGTCCAATACATAAAGGACGATAGGGAATTGGAGTCCTTGTTAATGAAGACTTTGGAGGATGAAGCTGTTCTTATAGATTGTAAGGGTTTGGAATATAGAGATGAAGAACTGTCAAAGATCATTAAAAATATAAGGGAACTTGAAGAAAACTATAAGGCTTTGGTAAAAACAAAGGGTGAAGATGTTATAAAGGCACTTCTTGAAGTGAAATTTACCGAGCAGGACCTAAGAGACTCTTCCCTCTTGAGTAAAAAGATAGAAAATCTTGAAAAATTACTTCCCAATATGCACATAGACACTCATTATGATAAACTTGAAGACGCCTATGAAGTTGTATTCAAAGATCCATTAACTGGTAGAAAGGTTATTATAGACGCAGACTTTTTATCCTCTCTATCTTATAGGTCCCTTTTGGAAGGGACTTCCTTGTGCTTCCCTGTAAAGATAGTGCATGAGAAAAGGTCTGTGGAAGTGGAAAGTATGGAGGGGCTTTATTCCAAGGCTATGGAACTTATAAAGGAATCCTTTGAAATACAAAGGTATAAGGGTCTTGGTGAGATGAACCCAGAACAGCTGTGGGAAACCACCATGAACCCAGAAACAAGGAGGCTTTTGAAGGTCACCATAGAGGACGCTGCAGAGGCGGACCGGATCTTTTCCATTCTTATGGGAGAAGAGGTAGAGCCAAGGAGAGAGTTTATAGAGGCCTACGCCAAGGAGGTCAAAAACCTTGATATTTAAAAGGCTTGTGGTAGGCATAGACGGCTCAAAGGCAGGATGGAACGCCAAAGATTACGCCTTTGAACTTGGTCAAAAGCTTTCCATACCGGTGGTGGGCGTGCATATAATAGATAGCAGACTTCTTGAGGAGAGCTTTCTTGAAGATTTGGCCGGAGTGCTTGGCTTTACATACTATCTTGGCATATCCCAAAAGGTGAAGGATTTTCTTGAAAACCAGGCCAATGCTTTAATAGAGGAATTCCTTGTGGAAGGAAGGCAAAAGGGGATAAAGGTCTCCTCCTTTCAAACGGTAGGTATACCCTACGAGGAGCTTGTGAACCAAGCAGACCCAGAAGACCTTCTCATAATAGGAAGGAAGGGAAGAAGGCCTGTGAAGGGGCTTTTTTTAAGCTCTACGGCGGAGGTTGTGTCCAGAAGGAGTAAGGCACCGGTTATGCTTGTGCCAGAGGAAAAAAGGAAGCTTAAAAAGTTTTGTGTGGCTTATGATGGTGAAGAACTTTCAAAGAAGGCATTAAACTTGGCAAAGGAGCTTTCAAAGGTTTATGGAGCTGAACTTTATGCCTTGTATGTGGGTAATGAGAGTGTAAAAGCACCGGAAGGTATAGAGCTGGTGGTAGAAGATGGTATTCCAGAGGAGAAGATAGTGGTTCATTGCCAAGAGAAAGGTGTGGACCTTCTTTTTATGGGTGCCTACTCAAAAGGAAGGGTAAGGGAGCTTTTCTTGGGAAGCGTTACAAGCTTTGTTATGCACCATATAAACATACCCCTTCTTTTGGTGAAGTGAAATGGGCAAGCTTTATGTAGTAGCCACACCCATAGGGAACCTAAAGGACATAACCTTAAGGGCCCTTGAAGTGCTAAAGGAAGTAAACTTTATAGCCTGTGAGGATACAAGGAGAACCCTTATACTTTTGAACCACTATGAAATAAAGGACAAAAAGCTCATATCCTACTATGAACCCAAAGAAAGTGTGCAGGTGCCAAAGGTTTTAAAATTGCTTGAAAAGGAAGATGTGGCCCTTGTAAGTGATGCGGGCATGCCATCCATATCAGACCCGGGCTACAGGCTCATAAGGGCATGCGTGGAAAAGGGCATTCCAGTGGAGGTAATACCCGGCCCAAGCGCAGTGCTTACAGCCCTTGTAGGCTCTGGCCTTCCAACGGACAGGTTTGCCTTTTTGGGCTTCCTCCCAAGGAAAGGCTTAGAAAAGTTCTTTGAGGAGGTAAAGGCATATACGGATACAACCCTAATAGCCTTTGAATCTCCCAACAGGCTTATAAAGAGCCTTCAAGCCATGGAAAAGGTCTATGGTGAAGAAGTGCAGGTTTGTGTGGCAAGGGAATTAACAAAGGTGCATGAGGAATACATAAGAGGTAAGCTAAAAGATGTTTTAGATGACCTTCAAAAGAGGCCAGAGATAAAGGGGGAGATAGTTTTACTCTGGAGGCTGTAGATGATAGACCCCGAACTTTTAGAAAAGTGGGACAAGGAATACTTTTGGCATCCCTTCACCCAGATGAAGGTATACAGGGAGGAGGAAAACCTCATCTTTGAAAGGGGAGAAGGTGTATACCTTTATGACATAAAAGGAAGGAAATTCATAGACGCCATATCTTCCCTCTGGTGCAACGTGCATGGACACAACCATCCCAAGCTAAACCAAGCCATAGTAGAACAGTTAAAAAAAGTGGCACATACCACAACCCTTGGAAGCTCCAACGTGCCAGCCATCCTTTTGGCAAAGAGGCTTGTGGAGATATCTCCCAAGGGCCTTACAAAGGTTTTCTACTCGGAGGATGGTGCGGAGGCTGTAGAGATAGCCATAAAGCTTGCCTACCAGTATTGGAAAAATAAAGGTGAGAAAAGGAAAGCCTTTATAACCCTTTCGGAAGCCTACCATGGAGACACACTTGGTGCGGTAAGCCTTGGTGGCATAGACCTATTCCACGGAACATACAAAGACCTTCTCTTTGAAACCATAAAGCTCCCTTCTCCTTACCTCTTTTGTAAGGAAAAGTATGGAAGGCTGTGCGATGAGTGTAAAGAGGAGCTTTTAAGCATTTTGGAAGAAATTCTCAAAAGTAGGGATGATATTGTGGCTATAAGCCTTGAGGCTGGCATACAGGCTGCCGCCGGCATGCTACCCTTCCCAAAGGGCTTTTTAAAAGGCGTGAGGGAACTCACACAGAAGTATAAAGTGCTTATGATAGTGGATGAGGTGGCCACGGGCTTTGGAAGGACGGGAAGCATGTTCTACTGCGAACAAGAGGATGTAAGCCCAGACTTTATGTGCCTTGGAAAAGGCATAACAGGAGGCTATCTTCCCCTCGCCGTCACACTCACAACGGATGAAGTCTTTAACGCCTTCTTGGGAGAGTTTGGGGAGCTAAAGCACTTTTATCATGGCCATACATACACGGGCAACAACTTGGCTTGCGCTGTGGCCCTTGCCAACCTTGAGGTTTTTGAGGAAGAGAAGACCTTGGAGAAGCTAAAGCCAAAGATAGAACATCTTACAAAAAGGCTGGAGGAGTTTTGGGAGCTTGAGCATGTGGGGGATGTGCGCCAGCTTGGCTTTATGGTGGGCATAGAGCTGGTAAAAGACAAAAGGACTGGAGAGAAGTTCCCATACGGAGAGAGGACTGGCTTTAAAGTAGCCTACAAGTGCAGAGAAAGGGGAGTCTTCCTTAGGCCCCTTGGTGATGTGATGGTTTTGATGATGCCCTTGGTGATAGACTTTGACCAGATGGACCATGTGATAGACACCCTAAGGTGGGCAATAGAGAGCCTTTAGTCGCATGTCTTAAGGAGTTTTATCTCCTTGCCATCTTCTAAGCTAAGAGAGGCCTGAAGGCTTGACCTCAATATATATCCAAGAGCTACATGGTCCTTTGGGCTAACAGAGGTGATTATTCCTACCTTCTTCTCACCAGACTTTATCACCTGATCTTCTGAAAGTTCCTCTCCTTCAAAGAGGGCCAAGGTCCTTGCAGGCCTTCCTCTATAATGGACTCTTGCTATGGCTTCTTGCCCTACATAACAGCCCTTTGTGAGGCTTATGGCATACTTCAAAAGACAGGCCTCCAGAGGAGAAAAGCCCTCTTTTAACTCCTTTCCAAGCTTTGGCACCATCCTTAAAATTCTTTCATGCTCAAAATCTTCCTCTTTTATCTCTTCCCCTTCTTTTAAGTTGAGGTTTAAATTCCCTCCGATGATATCATAGCCTTCCTCCCTTAGCCTTATGTCGTTCCTCACCACAAGCACACCATCCATCTCTTTCACTTCCCCCTCCTTTAGCTCCACTCCAAAGCTGGAAAGGATAAAATCCCTTGCGCCTTCTCCAAAGACAAAGACATGGTCCATATCCAAGGCTTCAAAATACACCCTCATGGAGAGCTTTAACCTACTGAATTCTTCAAGCACAAAGTCCTTGTCCAGTGGCGTATCAAGAAGGTAGCTGTTTCCAAGCTTTAGCACATAAAACTCGCCTATGGGAAAGCCATTCTGCCTTAACCAAAGGTTGTAGGTCATAGTATAGTTTGCCATACCCTTTATATCGTTGCTAAGAAGGTTGTGCAAAAAGGCCGTATGCTCTTCTGCCATGCCCTTTGGAAGGAGCTTCCCTTCCTTTCCATATACCCTTATCTTGCTGTTTTTTAGTCTTATCCAATGCATATTTAAAGATTAATACACAAGGGCTTTTGTGTGTATGAGCTTGGTTATTGAAAGATTTAAAAAGGGAAAGGAGGCGGGCCCTTTAAGCCCACTTACTCCTGCGTAAGCTTGATGTCAGTGATCATTACATATTCGCCCTTTCCTATATCTTCACCTTTCATCTTGACAACAAATTTAGGAGATAAACTTTTCAGTGGAACAGAGTCTATAGGCACACTTGAAACTCTTACATCATTTATAAAGAGATGCACTAATTCTCCTTCCTTCTTAAGCATTACTTTTATTGTTTGTCCTCCTAGGTCGTTTGGCAATCCAGCCTCGTTTGGTATGCCTTGGCCAAATAACTTACTAATCCCAAAATCTTTGTTTATAAACACATTTAGCGAACTTCCATCTTTGCCCAAGAATACGTATATATAGTGATCCCACGGATGTCCTGATTTGCCGAAATAAACAGTATATTCCAATGCCCAGTTCTTAGACGGTGAAAACTTAGGCATATTTTTTCAAAAACCATCTCACCTCTGGTAGTGGAAAACCATTTTTTACCTCTAAGTTCCACGCATTCGCCTCTTCCTTTGAAGACTTTAAGCGTACTTGGTGTTATCTTACAGGTAGAAAAGTTTTCTGTCCAAAGAGTGTTCTTGTAATGTGAGGCATTAATAGTATCCCTTTTTACTTCATCGGATTGAGGAGTGTTTTCCTTCTTTTGTTCTGGTTTGACAGTTGGCGTGGTAGGCTTTGCAGTTTCTGGCAAACCTACAATTTCTTCCTTTACCACCTGGCCCTTCTCATCATATGTGATTCTTTTTTCTCCCACAAGCACATCTGGTGACTGAGTCTTTAACTGGTTTACTATCAACGTTACAGCGCTGGCTATCAGGTCTCTTGTCGCTTCTTCCAGAGGTGTGTTTTTAACAGCTTCAAACCAAGCACCACCTATGGTTGTTCCAAAAAGTCCTGCTGCACCTATGCCAAAATTCCACCTATCTGATTTTCCTTCAACACTCTTAGATGTGAGTATCTCTGCATCCTTTACCCTAACAATTCTCATATCCAACCCTATATGAGCTGAGCTTTTACCGGCCTTTATTCCAACACCACCAATCCATGGGAGTGGTATGATAGCACCCCCACCACCTATTCCAGAGGCTTTTAGCTCTAAAGCTGTAACCGCTCCTGTGATGATAAAGTCTGCTGCTTTCAAGGTTTGCTTAGGCGATACGCCCATGAGTTCTAACTCTTCCTTGATCTCACTTAAAGCCATTCTTTCCACAACTTTAAAGCATCCTGTTTGGGCCAGTGCAGTTATTAGCATATGATCTAGTCCATCTCCCAGTGCTTGTGGTGTAGTTTCAATACTGAAGCCAGTGAAAACAATTCTTCCACCGTGGCAAGCGGCAGCCTTACACTTGAAGCTTCTTGCTGTAATTGTTCCAATTGGCTTGTTGCACTGAGGGACTGACAGGGTCCTTTCTTTCACATCCTTTGCATATTCACTCGTTTCTTGTGCAAAAGATATAAAGGAAAAGCCCACTGCACTTAGTAACAAGGCGATCCTGCTAAACATTTCCCTGACCTCACTTACCGTGCTGTGTTTACAACACGAGCTGGGGTATTTTTATCCCGCCTTCCCCTGGCCTTCCCATATCCCCAGCGGGCGGTTTTTGAGAAAGCCATGGTTCTGTACCCCCTTTTTAGGAAAAAATAGTATCCACTTTTATAGGATGTCAAGCCTAGGTATATAATAGCAACATGCAAAGTTTTCCTTTAATGCTCAATCGCACCCTACTTTTTGGCGAGGGGCTTTTTGAAACTATAAGGTGGAAGCCTCCAGAGGAAAAGTTAAAGCTTCATTACGAAAGGCTGGAGGCTTCCGCGAAGTATTTTGGCATACCTTACCCAAGCTATGAAGAGTTCTTAAAAGACATAGAAGAGGCTACAAAAGGAAGAGATGGACTTTATGTTAAATATTTGCTTATATCAAAAGGTGGAGACCACCTTACAGACAGGCCTCAGGACTATGGAAAACTCATAATAACAAAGGAATTAAAGTCTACACCAGAAAGGGTAAGGCTCTGCCTTTCTCCCCATGGAAGGCACTCCTCCGACCCTGTCTGCAGGCACAAAAGCACCTCTTACCTCTTTAACCTTTTGGTAAAAAGACATGCCCAAAATAAGGGCTTTTGGGATGGGATCATAGTAAACGAAAGGGGGCATATATGTGAAACATCTACGGCCAATTTGGTTTTTCTAAAGGGTTCCAAGCTTTACACGCCTGCAAAAGATTGTGGGCTTTTGTGGGGCACCACCCTTGAATTTCTCAGAAGGAAGCTTCCCATAGAGGAGGCTTATATAGATGTGCGTAGTGTGGAAGATTATGACTGTATAATGGTTTTAAATTCCCTTATGCTTTGTGCTGTGGTAGAAGAGTTTGAAGGAAAAAGGTTAAAAATTGACACTTTTGCCTTTGAAGAGGTTAGCCGTATCCTAAAATCTTTCCTATAGCTTCTGCAAGCACCATATCCTCTTGGTAGGTTATCTTTATGTTTGTGGCTTCTCCTTGGACTATACCCACTTTGTAGCCGTAATGTTCAAGAAGCATGGCATCATCGGTAGCAAAAAAGCCCTCATTCCTACCTTTAAAATGGCACTCAAGAAGCACTTTTCTATCAAAGCCTTGTGGTGTTTGAGAAAGCCAAAGGTTTGACCTATCCACTGTCTCAACCACTATACCATGTAATACCCTTTTGATCGTATCCCTTACAGGAATGGCTGGGATCTTCCCTTGGTATTCTCCAAGATTGGAAACCTTAAAGAAGAGGTCCAAGCTGGCAAAGGGTCTGGCACAATCATGGATAATTACCACCTCTCCATTGGCTTCAAGAAGGGCATTAAAGACCGAATCCTGCCTTTCCTTACCCCCTTGAACCTTTTTTACACCCTGTGGCAAGTGCCATCTTTCCATATCCTCTGGTGGTAGCACCAAAATTATTTCATCAAACTTGCCAAGGGTCTTTTCCAAGGAATGCATAAAAAGGGGCTTTCCTAAAAAGTTCTTAAACTGTTTTTTCTCGCCAAACCTTTTCCCTTCTCCCGCAGAAAGGAGAATAAGGCTTATCATTCTTCCTTCAAGCTTTCAATCTTCTCTATTATATCTTCCTTTAGCTCCTCCATTATAGGGTTTTCTGAGGAAAATACATAGCCTTCTCCCTTATCAAGCACCAAGCCAAGAAGATATAAGCCCTTTACTTCATTTTCCAGGGCTTCCCTTGTTATCGTATCCAAAAGTTTTTTTTCGCTTTCTGCATCTCCTATATTTACCCTAAGGTCCACAAACTCAAACTCTTCCACATCTATCTGATTGGCTGGGAGGCTTTCCCTTTGCACGTATACGGGCGAATAAACACAATATATTGTATATTCATCGCTATCTACCTTTTCCTTCAAACCTTCAAAAAGCCTTTCTACATAAGCCCTTACTTGATGTCTTACACTCATAGGGAATATTTTACAAGGTTATAGGACTTATGTAAAGTCAAATGGGAGGCTGTGTCAAAAATCCCAAGATAAAACACCAGCCTTGTAAAGAAAGTAAAATATAACCACCTATCAAGTCCTGCAATCTACCCATATTCCATAAAACAAACATGCACAACACCATAAGCCTCGCTACCTCATTTTAGATGTTTTGGTTGGTGGATGGTTTTGGTAGAATAACTCGGCTGGTTTGTAGATGTAGGAGATGTCCAAATTAGCCATTCTCATGAGATAAAGATTATATGAGTATTTTAAGAGTTCACTATTTTTGAAACACCCTCTATACTAATTTTTATGCACCATGTTCTATGGTATAATATCATATCTCATTTCTTAAGGAGGTCTGGTTATGAGCAGTCTTCTTCAAAAGGTGGAAAGTTTATACCTTCCTAAAAAGCAGTATGACAATTTTAAGGTGGGCGATACCATAAGAGTGCATTACAAAATTGTGGAAGGTGATAAGGAAAGGATTCAGCCCTTTGAAGGTGTGGTTATAAGGATAAAGGGAAGCGGAGCAGGAAAGACCTTTACCGTAAGGAAAGAATCCTATGGTGTGGGTATTGAAAGGACCTTCCCCTTCTACAGCCCCAACATTGAAAAGATAGAGATAGTAAAGTATGGAAAAGTAAGAAGGGCAAGGCTTTACTTCTTGCGTAAGTATAAGGGTAAGGAGGCCGTTGGCAAGATAAGAGAGATTAAGCCTTGGGAATTGAAGAAAAAGGGATGATAGAGTACGAGAAGCCTTATTGGGAGAAGGGCCTCCTTGTGGCTGGAGTGGATGAGGCTGGAAGGGGCCCTCTGGCAGGCCCTATAGTGGCCTGTGCTGTGATCCTTCCACCTTTTACAGAACCTTTTATAGACAAGGATTCAAAGGGAATGAGCCAAAAGGAGAGGGAGGAGGCTTATGAGATCATAAAATCAAAGGCCTTGGCCATAGGCACTGCTGTGGTTGATTCAAGCCTAATAGACAGGGTAGGCATACTCAGGGCAAACCAAATTGCCTTCAAGAGAGCATTAGAGGACCTAAAGCATAACTTCCATGTGGTAATAAGTGATTATCTTCCTGTGGAAGGCTATGAATGCATAGCCCTTGTTAAAGGTGATGAAAAAAGCCTTAGCTGTGCCTGCGCCAGTGTGGTGGCAAAGGTCCTAAGAGACAGAATAATGGAGCATTACCACAAAATCTACCCCCAGTATAACTTTGCAAAGCACAAGGGCTATGCTACAAGAGAGCATCTAAAAGCCCTAAGCCTATACAAAGAAAGCCCCATTCATAGGAAAAGCTTTTCACCCATAAAACAGATGAGCCTATTTTGATGCATGTGCCCGTATTGCTTGAACCAGCGGTAGACCTTCTTTTGGGCAACGGTGGAACACTCTATGTGGATTGCACCGTAGGTCTTGGAGGCCACGCAAAGAAGATACTTGAAAAGAATCCAAAAGCCTTCCTAATAGGCATAGACAGAGACCCCCATGCCCTTGAGATAGCGGAGGAAAACCTAAAAGACTTTGAGGGTAGGTTTAGCCTTTACCATGCCAACTTCTCAGACCTTGATGAGGTCCTCCGTATGGAAGGTGTCTCTCAGGTGGATGGTTTTCTGTTTGACCTTGGGGTCTCCATGCTACAGCTAAGGAGTCCAAGGGGGTTTTCTTTTCAAAGGGATGAACCTTTGGACATGAGGATGAACCCAGAGGACAGGCTTACAGCCTACCAAGTGGTAAACACCTACTCGGAGAGGGAGCTTGAGAGGATATTCAGAGAGTATGGAGAGGAGCCATATGCCAAGAGGGTGGCAAAGGCTATCGTGCTTGCAAGGGCAAAAAAGCCCATAGAGACAACGGGAGAATTGGTAAAGATAGTAACCTCCGTTCTTCCCTACAGAGGGGGGAGGATACATCCTGCCACAAGGGTATTTCAAGCCATAAGGATAGAGGTCAATCAAGAGCTAACTGCTTTAAACACAGCCCTGCATAAAACCCTTGATTTTTTAAAGTCTGGCGGTAGGCTTGTGGTCATATCCTTCCACTCCCTTGAGGACAGGATAGTTAAAAATTTCATTAAAAACCATCTAAAGGTATTGACAAAAAAGCCGATAACCCCTAATATGGAAGAGGTGAGGGAAAATCCAGCAAGCAGAAGTGCAAAACTGAGGGCGGGAGAAAAGCCATGAGATACCTCTGGCTTAGCCTTATGTTTTTAGGGATAAACCTTTTATACTCTGCTTACACCATAGACCTCTCTAAGGACTATGCTAAAAAGGTTGCCGAGCTAAAGAGGGAAAAGGAAAAATCCTTAAAATTAAAGGCCCAGATAGAAGAGCTAATAAATTATAAGACAGCAAAGAGCTACGCCGAATCCATAGGCTTTGAGCCTATTGACTGGAGCAAGGTAAAAATAGTCAAGTCATCTCCGTAGGCACAATCCTGTAAAACCTTTTTTTGCCCACTTGCATCTGGAGTTCTTCTAATACATCTATCTCGTGGTTTGGGTCCTCTATTTTATTTCCATTTATCTTTAGGCCACCACCTTCTATGAGCCTTCTTGCAGAGTTTTTAGAAGGCTCAATGCCAAGTTCAACAAGGAGTTCATAGGCCTTTTGGCGGTAGCCCCTTTTTACCTCTATAACCGGTGCATCTTTTGGAAATTCCCTTTTTGAGAAGGTCCTTTCAAAGAACTCAAGGGCCCTGTCCGCCTCTTCCTTAGAGTGGTAGCGTGAGACTATGTAGTGGGCAAGCCTCTTTTTTGCCTCCATAGGATGGAGGCTTTTCTTAAACTCATCTATCTCCTCTTGAGTGTAGTCTGTCAAAAGCAAGTAGTAGTCCCACATGAGTTCATCCGATATGGACATAACCTTTCCAAACATATCCTCTGGCCTTTCCGTTATGCCTATGTAGTTGCCGTAGGATTTGGACATCTTTCTTACACCGTCAAGGCCCACAAGCAAAGGCAAAGTAATACACACCTGAGGCTCTTGTCCATAGGCCCTTTGGAGGTCCCTTCCCACAAGTAGGTTAAACTTTTGGTCTGTGCCACCAAGCTCCACATCAGCCTTTAAGAAAACACTGTCGTAGCCTTGAAGCAATGGGTATAAAAACTCGTGTATGTAAATTGGAATGCCCTCTTTAAAGCGCTTTGAAAAGTCATCCCTTTCCAGCATCCTTGCCACCGTGTATTGGCCGGCAAGCTTTATTATGCCCTCCGTTCCAAGGTTTGAGAGCCATGCGCTGTTAAAGACGATGTTTGTCTTTTCTGGTATAAGCACCTTAAAGACTTGATGTTCGTATGTCTTTGCGTTCTCAAGCACCTCTTCCCTGCTTAGTGGCGGTCTTGTCTCGCTTCTTCCCGTGGGGTCTCCTATCATGGCTGTAAAGTCGCCTATAACAAAGTAGACCTCATGCCCAAGCTGTTGAAATTGGCGGAGCTTTTGCAAAAGGACCGTGTGTCCCAAATGAAGGTCTGGGGCGGTGGGGTCAAAGCCAGCCTTTATGCGTAGAGGCCTTCCTTCCTTTAACTTCTTTAAAAGTTCCTCTTCCTCTATTATCTCCACAGTTCCTTGTTTTATGAGCTTTAGTTGTTCTTCCGGACTAAGCATGGTGGATTTAAAATTATAACCTATGAGGACAGAGCTTTTATTAGGTGGACAGTGGGTCTCAAAGGAAGAAAGGCTTCCTGTTGTATATCCATACACAGGAGAAAAGGTAGCAGAAGTATCAAAGGCGGATGAACAAGATGTGTACAAGGCAATAGAGCTGGCAAAGGAGGGCTTTGAAGAGATATCTTCCCTTACTCCCTACGAAAGGTATCAAATACTCATGAAGGCAAGCCAAATACTTAGCGCAAGGGCAGAGGAGTTTGCCAAGACCCTTGTGCTTGAGGTGGGAAAAACCATAAGAGAGGCACGCACAGAGGTCCAAAGGGCCATACAAACCTTGATCTTTTCTGCGGAGGAGGTAAAAAGAATAGGTGGTGAGGTCATTCCCATAGATGCCCACCCCAACGGAAAAGGTAAGGTGGGCTTTTACATGCGCGAGCCTGTGGGCATAGTCTCCGCCATAACACCCTTTAACTTCCCTTTGAACCTTTCTATGCATAAGGTGGCCCCAGCTATAGCTTGCGGCAATGCGGTCATCCTAAAGCCCTCTGAGAGAACACCTCTGACACCTCTTATGCTTGGTGAGGTGCTGTTAGAAGCCGGCCTTCCTCCCAAGGCCCTTAGCATACTCCCAGGCTATGGTGATGTGGGAAAGGCTATGACAACGCATCCCGACGTTAGGGTGGTATCTTTTACCGGAAGCAGAAAAATAGGCGAGATCATCACAAGGCAGGCAGGCATTAAAAAAGTTGTGCTGGAGCTTGGTTCCAATTCGGCCATAGTGCTACACAAGGATGGGGACCTAAAAAAAGCGGTGCAGAAGACCGTGCTGGGAGGCTATGCCATAGCTGGGCAGGTTTGCATATCGGTGCAAAGGGTCTTTGTTCATGAGGACCTCTTTGAAGAGTACTTAAAGGAGCTTGAAGAGGCTGTAAGCAGGCTAAAGGTGGGTGATCCTATGCAAGAGGAAACAGATGTGGGTCCTATGATAGCCTTATCGGAGGTTCAAAGAGTTCAAGAGTGGATAGATGAGGCTTTGCAAGAGGGTGCAAGGCTCATAACCGGTGGTGTATCCTGTGGAGATAAGGTTTCCTCTGTGCTTTCTCCCACCATAGTCTCCCTTGTGCCTACCAATGTTAGACTCTTTAGGGAAGAGGCCTTTGCCCCTGTGGTGGTGGTAAACCCTTACAGGGATGTGGAGGAGGCCATAAGGATGGTCAACGACTCCGAATATGGCCTTCAGGTGGGTGTATTTACGAGGGATATTAACGTGGCTTGGGAGTTCATAAGGAAGGTAAAGGCTGGTGGAGTTCTAATAAACGAAGGTCCCAACTTTAGAGCAGACCATATGCCCTACGGTGGTGTTAAACAGTCTGGCATAGGAAGGGAAGGGCCACGCTTTGCGGTAGAAGACTATACAGAGATAAAGATGGTTATCTTTGACCTGACCTAAGGCTGTAAAGGGCTGGTATTAGAAAGAGGGCCGTTAGGAAAGAAGATATTATACCACCGAGCATAGGCAAGGCTATCCTTGATATTACCTCACTTCCAGTGCCTTTTAGCAAAACTGCTGGCACAAGGCTTGCCACTATGGTAAGCATGGTCATGGCCTTTGGCCTTATCCTCTTTACCGCACCGCTATATAGGGCTTCGTAAAATCCTTTATCTTTTTCTAATTCCAAGGCATGCATTATATATACCACCATAACTATGCTCATCTCTGCAGCTATACCCAAAAGGGCCAAGAAGCCTGCTATGGATGCGATGGAGAGCCTAAAGTCCATAAGGTACATAAGCAAAAGGCCTCCCAAGAGGGAAGAGGGCAAGGTAAAGAGGACCAAAAAGGTCTCAAAGACTCTTCCTAAGCTAAGGTAGACCAACACTACTATGGTGGCAAGCACCATGGGCACTATGACCTTTAGGTCCTCTACAGCCTTTTTCCAGTATTCAAACTGGCCTGTCCAGGTGTAAAAGTAGCCCTGTGGAAACTTGACCCTTTCCTCTATCCTTCCTGTTCCCTCCTCCACTATCTTGTCCATGCTTGCCTCTGGCCTTGGCGTTATATAAACATAGGCCACAAGAAGGCCATTCTCAGACTTTACCTCCATAGGGCTTTCTACTCTTTTCACTTCTGCCACAGCCTTTAGGGGCACAAGCTTTTCTCCAAGAGGAAGCATCATATTTTCCAAGTCCTGCCTGTAATCCCTTGGCACTCCCAGTGTTATGCCATACCTTTCCCTTCCGGATATATAAAGGGATACGGGCTCGTTGGAAAAGAGCCTTTCAAAGGTGCCAGTTATATCCTCTAAGCTCAAGCCATAAAGCCTTAGTTTTTCCCTGTCTGGCACTACCTCAAAGTAGGTGGCTCCCGTTGTCCTCTCTGCATACACGCTCATAACCCCTTCCATACCATAAAGGGCCTTCTCTATCTCCTGCGCAAGCCTTACTACCTCTTCAAGATTGTCTCCAAAAACCTTTATACCCAATGGCGTTCTCACTCCAGTGGTTATCATATCTATCCTGCCCTTTATGGGCATGGTCCAGCTGTTTATAACTCCGGGAAACTGTAAGGCCTTATCCAGTTCCGATATTAGCTTTTCATAGGTCATTCCCTCCCTCCACTGGTCTTCTGGCTTTAGGGTTATAACCGTTTCTATCATAGAAAGGGATGCTGGGTCCGTGGATGTGTTTGCCCTTACACTCTTTCCAAAGACCGTATCCACCTCCGGAAAGCTCTTTATTATTTTGTCTTGTATGGTCAAAAGCCTTTGGGCCTCTTGGATGGATATGCCGGGGGCGGTGGTAGGCATATAAAGGAGTGTTCCCTCTCTTAGGTCGGGCATAAACTCCCTTCCTACGTTTTTTAAAAGAATATAAGAGGCAGGAATGGCCAAAATAGCCAAGACAAGCATGAGGTATCTTAGCCTTACAGCAATATGAAAGAGGGGAGTGTATGCCTTTATAAGCAATCTTACAAGGGGGTTTTTCTCCTCCTTAAGCACCTTACCTTTTCCAAAGTATAGCAGAAGAATAGGAAGTAATATTACAGAGAGCAAGGATGCCACAAGCATGGCTAGGGTTTTGGTTAGCACCAAGGGACCAAAGAGCCTTCCCGCTTGGGCCTTAAGAGCCAGCATGGGCACAAAGGAGACGGCCACCACCAAAAGGGCAAAGAATATGGGCTTTCCCACCTCGGCGATGGATTCTACGATGGCCGTCCTTAGGTCCTTCCCCTCTTCCCTCTTTCTTGTAAAGGCCTCCACCAGAACTATGGCGGCGTCCACCATGGTGCCTATGGCTATGGCTATGCCGCCCAAGGACATGATGTTGGAGTTTATGCCCGTGTGGTTCATGATTATGAAGGTTCCAAGTATGGAAAGAAGAAGGAATATAAGGACTGCAAAGCTTAAAGTGAGGCTAAGCAAAAATAGGGCTATGACTATGATGACAACTACAGATTCCTCCAAAAGCACCCTTTTAAAGTGGTCTATGGACCTCTCTATGAGGTCCGACCTGTCATAAACCGGTATGATCTTTACATCCTCCGGCAGTCCCTTTTTAACCTCCTCCAGCTTCTCCTTTACCTCCTTTATGGTCTTGTAGGCATCCGCACCAAAGCGCATCACCACTATTCCACCAACCGTGTTCCCAAGGCCATTAAAGTCCGCAGTACCCATCCTAAAGGCTGGCGTCTCAATCACTTTGCCTATGTCCCCAACTCTTATAGGAACGCCGTTAACCTCCTTTATGACAGCCTTTTCTATACCCTCCTTCTCCCTCACATAGCCCCTAACCCTTACTATAAACTCCCTTCCGTTTACCTCCACATACTTTCCACCCACCTCCATATTGCTCCCTCTTATAGCCCTTATCACATCCTCAAGGGATAGGCCGTAATGCATCATATGCTCGGGGTAAAGGACCACTCTGTATTCCTTTTCAAAGCCTCCTACAGAAGCCACTTCTGCCACATTGGGAACGGAAAGCAGGGCATACTTTAAATAAAAGTTTTGGATCTTCCAAAGCTCATCCAAGCTTCTCTTTTCTGAATAGAGCACATACTGATAGACCCAGCCAACGCCTGTGGCATCCGGGCCTAAGCTAACCTTTGCCTGTGATGGGAGCTGTGAGCTTATATAGGAGAGTTTTTCCAATACCCTTGACCTTGCCCAGTATAGGTCTGTGCCATCTTCAAAGATGATGTATACAAGGGAGTAGTTGGGCACAGAATAGCCCCTTACCACCTTAACCCTTGGCAGGCCAAGCATGTTGGAGACCAAAGGATAGGTTAGCTGGTTCTCTATAACCTGGGGCGCCTGCCCTATCCACTCGGAGTATATGATCACCTGCGTGTCTGTGAGGTCTGGCAAGGCATCTATGGGTGTCTTCTTCAAGGAATAGAGGCCATAAAGAAGCAAGAAGATAGAGAGGGTTATCACTATAAACCGGTTGTTCAAGAGTATCTCGGTAAACTTCCTCATCGCATGTGCCTCCTCATAAGCAAAGCGTTTATGGAAACCACAAGGGTGCTCATACTCATAAGAAGAGCAGAGAGGGGCAGGGGCAAAAGCAGGCCCCACTTATAAAAAACACCAGCCGCCAAAGGTATGGCAAAGAGGTTATAGGCTGTAGCCCAAAAGAGGTTTTGAACCATCTTAGTGTAGGTGAGGCTGGAGAGTCTTATGGCCCTTACCACATCCCTTGGGTCGTTCTTTACCAAGATTATCCCTGCACTCTCAATGGCCACATCCGTCCCACTACCTATGGCTATGCCCACATCCGCCTGCATCAAAGCGGGCGCATCATTTATACCATCTCCAACCATGGCAACCTTAAGGCCCTTCCCTTGAAGCTCCTTTACCTTTTCGGACTTTTGGTGTGGCAAAACCCTTGAAAAGTACTCATCAATGCCAAGCTCCCTTGAAACCCACCCTGCCACCTCCTCCGAATCTCCAGTTATCATCATCACCTTCTTTCTCATGGCCTTTATGCTTTTTATGGCCTCATAAGACTCCTTCCTTATGCTGTCGGAGAGGGCCAAAATTCCCCTAAGCCTGCCCTCTATCCCCACCCATATTACAGTCTTCCCCTGCTTTGAAAGCTCTTGTGCTTTCTTTACAATATCCTCATCCATAGCCATTCCAAGTTCCTTTAGAAAACCTTCCGTTCCCACCGCAACACTCATACCTCTCACTTTCCCCAGCACACCCTTGCCAGGATATACCTTAAATTCCTCTACAGGTTCAAGGTCAATTCCCTTAGTCTTTGCATACTGGACTATGGCCCTTCCTATGATGTGCTCTGAGTTTATTTCTATGCTGGCAACCAGCTTTAAAAACTCTTCTTCATCCATGTCCTTTACGTATACGTCCCTTAGGCCAAACTTGCCCTCCGTTAGCGTGCCCGTCTTGTCAAAGAGCACAACATCCACCTTCCTCAAAAGCTCCAAAGAAAGCCTATCTCTGACAAGGATGCCCTTGGAAGAAGCGTAGGAAGTGGATATGGCTATCACCAAAGGGATGGCCAGGCCAAGGGCATGGGGGCAGGTTATAACCACCACAGATACAGCCCTCTCCATTGCAAAGCCCACATCCTTGGAGAAGTAAACCCAAATGAAGAAGGTGCCAAGGCCCACAAGTATGGCTATTATGGTAAGGTAAAAGGCTACCCTGTCTGCCAGGTTTTGAAGCCTGGTCTTTGACTCTTGAGCCTCCTTTACTATCCTCATCACCTGACTCAGATAAGAAGCCTCTCCCGTCCTCTCAACCCTTACCTTTATCACTCCATCCAGGCTTATGGAGCCAGCTATCACTTTGTCTCCTTCTTTTTTAAAGACAGGTATGGATTCTCCCGTCAGCAAGGACTCATCCACATGGGCATTCCCCTCAATTACTGTGCCGTCGGCTGGCACCTTTTCCCCAACCTTTACAAGCACCACATCACCCACCCTTAACTTGGCCGTATCCACCTCCACAAGCTCATCACCCTTTACAAGCCTTGCCTTCTTTGGAATAAGCTTGGCAAGCTCCTCAAGGGCCCTTGAAGCCCCAAGCACGGACTTCATCTCTATAAAGTGTCCCCAAAGCATAACCACAACGAGCGTAGAAAGCTCCCAGAAGAAGTCCATACCACCGCTAAAATGAGCATAAAAGCTGTAAGCAAAGCCCACGCTTATGGCCACAGAGACAAGGCTCATCATACCAGGCTTTAGGAGCTTTAGCTCTTCCAAAGAACCCTTTATGAAGAAAGATCCTCCATACAAAAAGACAAGGCTTGAAAGGACAAGGATTATAAGGTCTCTGCCATAAAATTCTGGAAGGCTAAAGCCCAAAAGCTCTTGAAAGGCGGGAGAAAGAAGGACCACAGGCACACTCAAAAGGGTGCATACTATAGCCTTCTTCCTTATCTCGAAAAGGTGCATCTCATGTCTTGTGGCGGTAGTATGCTTGTGCTCGTGTTCGTGATGGGCGTGGTGGTGCATGGGTTATCCCTTGATTATGTACTTTGCAAAGGCTATTATCCCAAGCACTAAAAAGAGAATAACAAGGAGATAAAGTAGCCCCATGCCCCAACCCATTCCATGCATATCCCACATCATCTTTCACCTCCTTTAGTGCACATGACCCATCTCTAAGTGTTCCAAAAAGGTCTTGTCTATCTCTGTAAACTGATATACCTTGTTCTTTGCGGCCTGAGGGCTTTGGGCAAACTTTTGAGCATCCAGCTTACTTTTGAAAGCCACAAGGTCATTACCCATAGGGCCCTCCTTTATGGCCACATAAAAGGCCTTTTTACCATCTATCCACTTGCCGCTTTTGTAGTCCTTTACCCAAAGCTCGGCCACCTTGTCCTTGTTCTCATGGTAGTACTTGAGTATGTGCTTTGGAGATTCTGCATACTTGTAGGACCCATCCTTTAGCTTTACCTGTGAAGTCAGCTTTGGGTCCATGTTTACATCCATTCCACACACCACACATCTCTCGCCCTTGGGTGGCTCCTTGGGCTGAGAGAAGCTAAAGGAAAAGGCAAAGAAAAAGAAAAGCAAGAAAAGATAGAACCTTCTCATGGTCTTACCTCCTTGACCTTATCTTTGTAAACGAGGAAAAAGCTTTTTTCATAGCCTCCCCTTGCGCTTTTAATACCATGGGGAGAGGCCACACCCAGAAGACTTTTGTCCTTTGAAAGCCTTCTTATGCCCTCTGGGGGCACATGCCCCTCTATGAACTTGTTCTTGTAAAGCATGGTATGGCATGACCTTAGCTGTGGTGGAATACCAAGTTGGCTTTTTACCTCCATAAGCTTGTCAGGGTTTACCTCAACCCTTTTGACCTTAAAGCCTTCCTTTTCTAGCTTGGAGAAGTAAGAGGTGCAACATCCACAGCTCGGGCTATAATAGGCCAAAAGCTCTTCGGCCATTACGAAGAGAGGCAATAGCAAAAGCAAGATAGCTGCTTTCATTTTGACTCCTCTTTCTTTTCTTCGTGCTTGTGTTGAGCGTCCTTTGATTTATCCTTCTTTTCTTTTTCGTGCTCATGTGAATCGTCCTTAGGTTTACTCTCCTTGTGGCCACCTTTTCCAGACTCCTCATGGGTCTTGGTATCATGCATATGCATGTGCATCATGCCACCAGACACGCCAAAAAAGCCAATGTTTAGTAGTACTGCAACTGCAACCATTACTATAGTCATGCCCATCATGGCTTTACCTCTCACTTTAGCATTTCCTTCATCTGTTCCTTCATCTGAGGATTTGCCTCCAAGACCTTCTTCATAGTCTCCCTATGCTTGAGCATCATACTCATCATGTTGTGCATAAACTTTGGATTTTCCATAAGCATGTGCATCATCTGTTCCCTGCACCTTTGCATGTGTTCCATCATCATCTTTTGCATCTCTGGGTCCCCCATCATCATCATGGGCATCATCATGGGAGCCTGCGTGCTTTGTGCATCATGCTCATGCTGAGCGTAGGCAAAGGGAGAAACTAAAAATACGGCTAAGGCTAAAAGTTTTTTCATGATACGTACCTCCTTTTCATTTTTAATGGTGATGCTCATGGCCCTTTACCTCCTCACCGTATAGGCCCTTTAGCTGTGCCTCAGAATCAAGCAAGAAGGCTCCCCTTACCACAACCCTTTCGCCCTCTCTTAGGCCTTCAAGCACTTGATAGTAGCCTTTGGCTTTTCTTCCAAGCTTTACATTCCTTGGCTCATAAACACCATGTTCTCTTTCTACAAAGACCACTTTCCTCTTTCCCGTATCCACCACCGCATCCTCTGGAACGGCAAGCACGTTGCCCAATGGCCTTTCAAAAGAAACATCCACCATCTGATTTACCTTCAGCTTGGCATTTTTGTTAGGAAGGTTTATCCTAACCTTTATTGTTCTTGCCATCTTGTCTGCTTCGGGAAAGATGTAATCCACAATACCCTCATAGGACTCTTCCTGCCCCACAGGGCTTACAAGCACTTGAGTTCCTTTTTTTATAATGCCAGCATACTCCTGAGGCACCTCTGCTATCACCCAAACTTTGGAAATATCCGCTATCTTGTAAGCTACATCACCAGCCTTTAAAAAGCCTCCTTCATAAACTTTTCTCTCCACTATCACACCACTGTAGGGAGAGGAGATAACATCCCCAGCCTTCAAGTAAGAGAGCTTTTGCAAGGCTGCCTTTCTTAAATCCTCTCTTTTTAGTTCTTCGGCAAGTTTTAGCTCTTCTTTTGCAATGCTTACATCTGGGTTTAAAACCCTCATCAAAGGTGTGCCTTTCCCTATAAGCTCGCCCTCAAACCTTCCAAAACTATCCAATACCCATGCGTCGCTTCTCAAAGTTATCTCGTAAACCCTTGAAAGGTCATAGGAAACGTAGCCAACGGTGGAAAAGCTTTCCATTAAGTCTTCTTTTTTAACCTCTTGTGTTTGAATGCCTATAAGCTGAAGCTTGTTTATATCCACGCTTATAACACCTTCTCTTTTTCCTTGAGTGGGCATAGGACCTTCGCCTGTAAAGGGTATGGAGAGGTCCTTTTTTATAACCTTTTGGTCAATCACTACCACCATCTGCCAAGAACCAGCCATGCTTATGTTTAGCTGAAGTTCATAAAGTCCAGAAGACACCTTCTTTATGGTTGCATCCTCCCTCATCTCGCCCATACCAGGCATTGGTGGCATGTAAAAGTAAAGCTCTTTTAGATCCTTTGGTGGCTTTATGAGTATGTAAAGGCTGTTTTTACCCACATCCAGCCTTTTACCTTTAGAATAGACTTCAACTTCTATCCCCTCTTGAGACAAGGAAAGGGTCTTCTCATAACCTTGTGGCACCTGACCGGCCTTAGGCCTTTTCATAAAGTAGAACACTCCGCCAGCAATAAGGAGCAGTATAAGCAAACCAACCAAAAGGAATAACAACTTCTTCATAACAGTACCTCCAGCCTTGGCCATATCTTTTGAATAGAAAGCTCCACATCAAGTCTGTTTATCTCCAGCTCCCACAACTCTCTGTATAGCCTTAAGAGGTCTCTTAGATCTGCTTTTTGGTACCTGTAAGCAAGTTCTAAGGCTTTAATCTCCTTTTCCTTTTCTTCTATAAGCTCCTCTGTCCATTTTAATATCTCCTTTAGCCTGCCGTATTCAATCTTAAGACTGTTTAACGTTTTTCTTAGCTCAAGTCTTGTGTTTTCAATTTCCCAATCCTTTGCCTTTACTTCTTCCAGTTTTTCTAACACAAGAAGGTCTTCCCTTTTGCTTTTCCATATGGGAAGGCTCACGCCTGCCCTCAAACTAAACATATTCTCCATAGAAGGCCTTATCATATACTCAGCCATCAGCTCAATGTCTGGCAGGTATTCCACCTTTCTTCTTTCCACTTCCGCTACCAGCTTTTCCCTTTGAGCCTTTAGCCTTTTTATGTATAGGTTTTCATCCAAGTTCACTTCTGGAAATTCTTCTCTTTTGAAGTACACCTCTTCCCCTTTTAGCTCAAATCTTTTACCCACAAGGTAGTCCAATTCTTCCTTTTTACTCTCCCTCTCCAATTTTACCTTTTCAAGCTCACTTTCCACTTTTATCTGTTCCCCTTTTAAGAAAAGGAGGTCAGAAAGGTTGGCTTTCCCATACTTATAGTTCTCTTCAGCCAGCTTGTATAGTGTATCTATCTCCCTTTTTATCCTATTTAAAACATCTTCCCTTTTAAAAGTGTAAAGCCATTCTAAGTAGCTAAGTTTTATATCCTTTATAAGCTCCCTTTTAAGCAACTCTTCCTCTTCCAACAGTGCAAGCCTTTCTTTTAAAGCCATCAAAGCCTCCCTTTCCCTCTTTATTGGAAGCATATACATCTGGCTTATGCCTATGGAAAGGCTACTCATAGGCTCATACTTATTTGGATAAGGTCTGTTGAGGGGTAAGTTGTTGAGTCCAACGGATAGTGATGGATTTGGTAAGCTTTTTGAGTACGTTTCCCTATACTTTGTGGATTCTATCATACTTTGATAAACTTTCAACCTTGGTGAGTTTTTGAGGGCATAGTCTATTAGGCTTTCAAGCTCACCAGCCTTTGATAGAGAAAAGAAAAACAAATTCAATATGAGTAAAAACACCATGGATTAAAGTATAGGAATAAAAACAAGATAAATCAAGGATTTTATTTCGCGTTAATTTTATCCTCTTTTAAAACACATATATGGCTAACATCTTCCTTTAAGCTGTCATAAATTTTTCCTTCTATTCTGCTTATATAATAGATTTTATCATCCTTATACGCCGAGTGAGAAATTCCCTTTAAGCTAAACCTTCCATATCAATAAAAAGACAGCAGGGCTACTATAATAGTAGCCCTAAAAACCATCGGAGGTTTTTACCATGGAAATTATACCACCTTACCTACGCATCTACCAACAAATCCTAAAAGACCTTGAAAATGCCTTGCCAT